>ULOS01028756.1_pt1 | contig 9205 bp, 7 predicted proteins | sample 1952701 | NCBI WGS metagenome assembly ULOS01 (sample SAMEA4835607, study PRJEB28245) | human gut metagenome | biome: gut microbiome; material: fecal sample | place: Denmark | collected 2008 | reverse complement strand
CTGCCTCTGTTTTTTTATTTGACTACGAAATAAATATACCCACCATAGGTTAAAAGGAGTAGTATTCCTTGCCATCTTTGGAATTTTTGCGTTATTATCGTCGGCAAAACCGCAATGCAAATAACTATAAGGCATATTATCATATCCATACTTACGCTTGAGGCAGAAACGGCAAGTTCACCGCTCCCTCTTGCTATTGAAATTAATGAGCAAAGCGGAAGAATTAATGTTAAATCAATAATGTTTGCACCGAGTATGTTGCCTGCCGAAAGTGTTCCGGATTTCTTTTTGAGCGCCGAAAGCGCCGTTACAAGTTCCGGCAGGGAAGTGCCTATTGCAACTGCAATTACGCTTATCACCCTTTGCGAAATGTGTAAGTTTTTTGCTATTTGAGTTCCTTGCGATACAAGAAGTCTTGCGCCTATAACTATTCCTATTGCGCCGAAAATAAATAAAACAGTACAAAGCACTTTTTCTTTTACTGTAAACGTTTTATCGTTTTCATCGTTTTTTACTTCTTTTTTTATGCTTTTTATGTTTTCAAAAATAAATACTGCAAATACTGATATTAAAAGCGTAACACCTAATGCGGACAAAAAATAATATTCTTTGCTTTCGCCTTTAAATTGTAATGTTTGTTTTTTCGTGATAACGCAGCCTATTATTAAAGATATAATTGCTAAAATCATTGAAATACCTTTAAAGAAAATGTCACGCCTTTTTATTTCAAAGGGCATAAAGGTTATAAAAAGTCCTAATATTAGTGCAGTGTTTGCCGTGACCGAGCCTATTGCATTGCCGACTGCCATATCGACGTTTTTGGTTACGGTTGCCTGAACGCTTACTATTATTTCAGGTAGAGTTGTAGCAATTGAAACGATTGTTGCGCCGATTATAAAATTAGGTATTTTAAGCATTTTTGCCGCTTGTGTTGCACTGTCTACAAAAATATCTCCGCCCTTGATTATTAAAAAAAGTCCGATAATAAAAAAGGTGTATGTAAAAATATTCGCCATATCTGTCCGCCTTAAAATTTAGTTGTGTTAAATGCTTATATATGTTATAATATTTCAGTTGATTAATATATGAGGTGACATTATGTCTAAAAACAAAAAATTCACTCCTTTAATATTTATTCCTATTGCAGTGGCAGTATTCGTGTTAATCTTTCTTGCCGTAAGCGGTCATTTAACTAAAACCGAGGATATAAAAAATCCTACTGCCGAAACCTCAATTTCAGTCGTTAATGATGAAACGACTGAGCCTACAAGCGCTAATACCGACGGTAAGGTTACTCTTTGCGCAGTTGGTGATAATCTTATTCACAACACCTTGATTGATGCAGGTAAGCAGGAGGACGGAAGCTACGACTATACTTGCCTTTATAAAAATATTGCTCCCGTTATTCAAAAATATGATATGTCCGTAATTGACCAGGAAACAGTTTTGGGCGGCTCTGAATTTGAATATACGGGTTATCCTGTTTTTAATTCTCCGCAAGAAATCGGCGACGCTGCTATTAAGGCGGGTTTTGATATTTTCAATTGTGCAAATAATCATATTATGGATAAAGGCTCTCAGGGCGTTATGAATGAAATTGATTATTTCAAAAAGCAAAAGGATATTGTTTATCTTGGCATTAACGAGGACGAGCAGAGTTATAACACTGTTAAATATTATGTAAAAAACAATATAACATTTGCGCTTCTTAATTATACCTATGGCACAAACGGAATTGATTTACCAAGCGATAAGCCGTGGCTTGTTAATTTGATGAATAAGGACAAGGTTACTAAAGATATAAAAGAGGCAAGGGAAAACGCCGACGTTGTAATCGTGTTCCCTCATTGGGGGACAGAAAACAGCTTTGGTATATCTGATTATCAAAAGGAATATACCGAACTTTTCAGTTCTCTCGGAGTTGACCTTGTTATCGGTTGTCACCCTCACGTTATTCAGCCGGTTAAAGAGGTTACTAATGATAAGGGGCATAAAATGCTTGTCTATTATTCTCTCGGTAATTTCATTTCTCATCAAATTGAAATTGACCAACTTTGCGGCGGTATGGCAAGTGTTGATATTGAAAAGAAAAACGGCGAAATTACAATTGAGGGCAAATTTGTACCTATTGTAACTCATTACAGCAGAACCGACAGCGGCAAATTTACATTTGATGTCTATAAGCTGAGTGATTATAATGAAGAGCTTGCCTCCTCGCATTCTCAAAAGGGCGGCACACCCGAATATTATAATAAGCTTGTTAAAAAGGTTGTGGATGAAAAATACCTCGATTTATCGAAATAGTCTATTTTTTGTCATTTTGTATAAAAACTTTTAGCGTGAATTATTGCTCATGTAGTAAATTGACAAAATTGTATAAAATCGTTGACAAACGTAAATTTGCTGACTATAATGAGATTGTAGTAAGAACAAAGGCGTTCCGAGTGAATTCGGAGCGCCTGTTTTTTTGCTTTATTTTATTAAAACAAATTCTTAAGAGAGGAGTATTTACTATGAGTAAGTACACAAAGGAAGAAATCCTTAAAAGCGCACAGGAAAACGGCGTAGAATTTATCAGACTTCAGTTTACAGACGTTTTCGGCATTATGAAAAACGTTGCTATCACAAGCTCACAGCTTGAAAAAGCACTTGATAATGAGTGTATGTTTGATGGCTCGTCAATTGACGGCTTCGTAAGAATCAACGAAAGTGATATGTATCTTCATCCTGATTATGATACATGGACAATTTTCCCTTGGAGAAAGCACCAGAACGCTCAGACAGCTCGTCTTATTTGCTCTGTTTATTGTGCAGATAATAAGACTCCGTTCCTTGGCGACCCAAGAAACGTTCTTCAGAAGGTTATGAATGAGGCTGCTGAAATGGGTTACAGCTTTAACGTAGGTCCTGAATGTGAGTTTTTCCTCTTTAAGCTTGATGAAGACGGTAATCCGACAACTACAACAGGTGATGAGGGTGGTTACTTTGACCTTAACCCAATCGACCATGGCGAAAACTGCCGTCGTGATATTTGCCTTGCTCTTGAGGAAATGGGATATACAATTGAAGCATCTCACCATGAGGTTGCTGAGGGACAGCACGAAATCGATTTCAAGTTTGATGAGGTTATGACAAGTGCTGACCGTGTAATGACATTTAAGCACGTTGTTAAAACTTATGCTACAAAGCATGGCCTTCATGCAACATTTATGCCAAAGCCGATTTACGGTATTAACGGTTCAGGTATGCATACTAATATGTCGCTTATGACTAAAAATGCTGAGGGCAAAACAGTTAATGCTTTCTATGATTCTGAAAGCGAAGACGGTCTCAGCGATGTTGCTCATTACTTTATCGGCGGACTTCTTAAGCACGTTAAAGGTATTGCCGCTTATTCAAACCCGACTGTAAATTCATATAAGAGACTTGTACCGGGCTATGAAGCTCCTACTTATATCGTTTGGTCAGCATCTAACCGTTCTTGTCTTGTTCGTATTCCTGCCGCAAGAGGTATGGGTACTCGTGTTGAACTTCGTTGTCCTGACCCAACCTGCAATCCTTATCTTGAAATGGCACTTTGCCTTGCAGCCGGTCTTGACGGAATTAAAAACAAAATTGTTCCTGCTCCGGCAGTAGATTATAATGTATTTGACCTTTCAAATGAAGAACTTGAAGAAAGAGGTATTGATTGTCTTCCGGGCTCACTTGAAGAGGCTGTTAAGGCTTCAGAGGCTGACCCATTTGTTAAGGAAACAGTAGGCGAACACGTATTCAATGCATACACAGAAGGCAAGAAAGCTGAATGGGACGAATACAGAACAAAGGTTTCACAGTGGGAAATCGACAGATATATGGTTAATTATTAATTTTTACTTAACCCTCTCTTATGGCATTTATGCCATTTAGCCAAGCCGATATCATTTCGGTGTCGGTTTGGCTTATTTTTTCAGCACAATGGGGTGCGACAATGCAATTGCATTTGCCGCACCCTGTTTTTTTATTTCTTTTTGTCATTACAAACTATATAATTTGAGGAGGAAGAATAAATGAATATAACATCTATTCTTGAAAAGGTCGACAGCGAAATGTTCGGCATCTGGTTTTTGATTGGTGCGGCTCTCGTTTTCTTTATGCAATGCGGTTTTGCTATGGTTGAAACGGGATTTACACGTGCAAAAAATGCGGGCAATATTATAATGAAAAATCTTATGGATTTTTGCATCGGTACTCCGATGTTTATATTGCTCGGTTTTGGTCTTATGATGGGTGAAGAGGTCTTAGGCGGCTTTTGCGGTATGCCAACCTTGGGCGTTTTCACAAATTATCAAAACTTTGATTGGTCAAACTTTGTGTTTAACCTTGTGTTCTGTGCTACAGCGGCAACTATTGTTTCCGGTTCAATGGCGGAGCGTACAAAGTTTTCAAGCTATTGTATTTATTCGGCAGTAATTTCTGCTGTTGTTTATCCAATCGAGGCAGGTTGGATTTGGAATCCAAACGGTTGGCTTGCTAATCTTGGTTTCCATGATTTCGCCGGCTCTTGCGCTATTCATACGGTTGGCGGTATAACTGCATTTATCGGCGCAATTATGGTCGGTCCCCGTATCGGTAAATATGTTGAGGATAAAAAAACAGGTAAAAAGGTAGCAAAGGCAATTCCCGGTCACTCACTTACTCTCGGCGCACTCGGTGTATTTATCCTTTGGTTTGGCTGGTACGGTTTCAACGGTGCAGCAGCAAAGAGCGGACCTCAGCTTGCTTCTATCTTTTTAACAACAACATGTGCACCTGCTATTGCAACGTGTGTAACTATGATTTTCACTTGGATTAAAAACGGTAAGCCAGACGTTTCAATGTCTATTAATGCTTCACTTGCAGGTCTTGTTGCAGTAACAGCAGGATGTGATGTTGTTGATGCTCTCGGTTCTTGCCTTATCGGTGCGGTTTCCGGTATCCTCGTAGTTGTTGCTGTTGAATTTATTGATATTAAGCTTAAGGTCGACGACCCTGTAGGTGCCGTAGCAGTTCACTGTGTAAACGGTATGTGGGGCACAATTGCAGTAGGTCTTTTCGCAACAACTTCTGTTCCGGGCAACGATTCGTTTAAAGGTCTTTTCTACGGCGGCGGTTTCTCACTTCTCGGCAAGCAACTTTTAGGTCTTGTTTGTGTTGCAGCTTGGACAATTGTTACAATGACAATCGTATTCCTTATTATTAAGAAAACTAACGGACTGCGTGTATCTGAGGATGAAGAAATCAAGGGTCTTGACGCTACAGAACATAATCTTCCGTCAGCTTATGCAGACTTTATGCCGGCTATGGCATTTGCTACATCGTCATCAATTAAAGCTTCTGCCCCTAAGGCAAGTGTTCCGGCTTCGCCTCTTGCACCTGTCGAAAAGGCAGTTGAGGTTGAAACTTATACAACTAAAAAATCGCCTGAGCTTTCAAAGGTAGTTATGATATTTAATCCTGCAAAATTTGAAGATATCAAAACTGCTATGAATTCGATAGGCATCACCGGAATGACCGTAACAAATGTAATGGGTTGCGGTACTCAAAAGGGCCATATCAGAAAATATCGTGGTATTGAAATTGAAGAAATGAATCTCAATCCAAAAATGAAGCTTGAAATGGTTGTTTCGGCAGTGCCTGTTGAAAAGGTTATTGAAACTGCAAGAGACGTTCTTTATACAGGTAATATCGGTGACGGTAAAATATTTATATATGATGTGGAGGATGCCGTAAAGGTTCGTACAGGCGAGCGTGGATATGACGCTTTGCAGGGCGAAGATGATGTTTAATACTTGTTTAATTTAATCCCTTACAAATATTTGTATTTGTTATTTTCTACCTAAAAAAAAGCAGGATTGCAATTGCAGTCCTGCTTTTTCATTGCATAATTATAATATGGTATTCATTAGAATACGCATAAGTATACGACAATGTTGACAAATACTGTGATATTATACATAAATAAAGCGAAAAATTGCTTTAATTTTGTAATTTGTATAATTGACTACAGTGCATTATTTATTGTAAAATTAATTAAACGGTGATATTTAATGAACATAATGTTCATAAATTTTATATTATCATTTCTATTTAACTTAAGGAGAGGATATTATGTTGAAAGAGGGAGAAATCAGGATTCCGTCGGGCTGTGCCATTGCTGCAATAATCGACAGAAAAGGCAATCGTATCAACGGTTCGGAAATTATTAAATCTATCGCTCTTATGCATGACAGGTCAAACGGCCTCGGCGGCGGCTTTGCGGCTTACGGCATTTACCCTGAACACAAAGACGAATACGCAATTCACGTTTTCTATGATTCTAACGAAGCAAAAAAACAATGTGAGGATTTTCTTTTTAGGCATTTCAATATTGATGTTGCTGAAAGAATACCTACCCGTCAGGTACCGAGTATTGAAAAAGGACCTGATATTTGGAGATATTTCGGCAAGGCTAACCGTGTTCGTATGAAGGATGCACGTCAGGATGAACTTGAATATGTTGCTCAGTGCGTAACCAAGGTTAACAACGCTATTGACGGCGCATATATTTTTTCAAGTGGTAAAAATATGGGCTGTTTTAAAGCGGTAGGATATCCTGAGGATGTTGGCGAGTTTTATATGCTTGACCAATATGAGGCGTATATTTGGACTGCTCACGGCAGATTTCCAACCAACACCCCCGGCTGGTGGGGCGGTGCTCATCCGTTTAATATTCTTGACTGGTCAATTGTTCATAATGGCGAAATTTCTTCTTATGACACTAACCGCAGATATATTGAGCAGTTTGGCTATATTTGTACAATGCAGACAGATACCGAAGTTATCACTTATCTTTTTGACCACCTTTTGCGCCACCATAATCTTCCTATCGAGGTTGCCGCTGATGTTCTTACAGCGCCTGAATGGGAGGAGATAGATAAAATGGACGATGACAGAAAGGAATATTTCACAAATCTTCGTTCAATTTATAACGGCGCTCTCGTAAACGGTCCTTTCTCCGTAATTCTCGGTTCTAATAAAGGACTTCTTGCTATTAATGATAGGCTTAAGCTTCGTTCGCTTACTGCGGCAACAAAGGGCAATAGGGCATATTTTGCTTCTGAGGAATCGGCTATCAGAATTATTTGCCCTGACCCTGAAAAGGTATGGTCTGTTTCAGGCGCCGAGCCTGTATTTATTCCGCTCGAAATTGATGATGAGGAGGTTGAGGACTGATGATTAATTATATTCCACGTAAATTTACTGTCATTCGTGATAAAGAATTATGTATTAACTGCGGCTGTTGTGTTCGTCAGTGCTCAAACGAATGCCACTATTTTGATGAGGACGGCAAAACCGTATTGGTTAATTCAAAAAATTGCGTTGCGTGTCACAGGTGTGTTGACCTTTGTCCTACGGGTGCGCTTCGCATAGAAAAATATGTTTGCGATTATCGTGATAATGCAAACTGGACTCCTACCTATCAGCAAGAAATTTGCCGTCAGGCAGATACAGGCTCTGTTCTTCTTTCGGCAATGGGTAATCCTAAACCATATCCTATTTATTGGGATAAAATCTTGCTTAATGCATCACAAGTAACCAACCCGTCTATCGACCCACTTCGTGAGCCTATGGAAATTCGTACTATTTTAGGCCGTAAGCCTAATAAGCTTGAGGTTGAAAGAAAGGGTAAATCAATTACTAAAATGCCGCCTCAGGTTATGCTTGAAACACCTATAATGTTTTCTGCTATGAGTTTTGGCTCAATCTCTCTTAATGCTCAAAAATCGCTTGCAATGGCGGCTGTTGAGCTTGGAACGCTTTTTAATACAGGCGAAGGCGGACTTCATCCTGATTTGCGTTCTTTTGGCGATTATGCAGTTGTTCAGGTCGCTTCCGGTCGTTTTGGCGTTCATAAGGATTATCTTAATAATTCTAAATTTATTGAAATCAAAATCGGTCAAGGTGCTAAGCCGGGTATCGGCGGTCACCTCCCCGGTGAAAAAGTTAATGTAGAGGTATCAAATGCACGTATGATTCCTGAGGGATCAGATGCTATTTCTCCTGCTCCTCACCACGATATTTATTCTATTGAGGATTTGCGCCAGCTTATTTGGTCGCTTAAGCAGGCAACTCATAATAAAAAGCCTGTTTCCGTTAAAATTGCCGCAGTACATAATGTTGCCGCAATTGCTTCCGGTGTTGCAAGAGCAGGTGCGGATATTGTTGTAATTGACGGTTTTAGAGGCGGTACGGGTGCCGCACCTACAAGAATAAGAGATAATGTAGGTATTCCTATTGAACTTGCACTTGCAGCAGCTGACCAAAGGCTTCGTGACGAGGGTATTCGTTCAACTGTTTCTCTTGTTGCCGCAGGTTCTTTCCGTTGTTCATCTGATATTGTTAAAGCAATTGCTCTCGGTGCAGATGCTTGCTATGTTGCTTCTGCTCCTCTTATTGCAATGGGCTGCCATATGTGCCAAACATGTAATACCGGTAAGTGTAATTGGGGTATTGCTACTCAGCGTCCTGACCTTACACGTCGTCTTAATCCTGAAATCGCTCATAAAAGGGTAATCAATTTAATAAACGCTTGGAATCACGAAATTAAAGAAATTATGGGCGGTATGGGTATCAACTCTATTGACTCGCTTCGTGGTAACAGACTTATGCTTCGTGGTATCGGTCTTAGTGATAAAGAACTTGAAATACTCGGTATTAAGCATGCCGGCGAATAAGGAGGGCATAGATATGAAAAAAGTTTTCGCAAGAGAAGAACTTTGCATAAACTGCCGCCTTTGCGAGGTTTATTGCAAAACAGCTCATTCAAAATCTAAAGACGTAGTTAAAGCATATAAATCGGAAAATCCTGAACCTGTAAGCAGAATTTCTGTTTTCGGCGATAAGGTCGCTTCCGTTGCAGTCAATTGCCGCCATTGCGATGACCCTGCATGTGTTAAGGCTTGCATTACAGGCGCAATGACTAAGGATAAAAAAACAGGCATTGTATCTGTTAACGAGGATAAGTGCATAGGCTGTATGACTTGCCTTGCAGTTTGCCCAATCGGTTGTATTAAGCAGGGCAATATTGCATATAAGTGTGACCTTTGTCAGGGCGAAGAACCGGCTTGTGTTAAAAATTGCCCTAATAATGCTTTGCTCTGGCTTGAGGTAGGAGGTGCTAAATAATGAATTATGTTATTGTAGGCGC
>ULOS01010452.1_pt1 | contig 9434 bp, 14 predicted proteins | sample 1952701 | NCBI WGS metagenome assembly ULOS01 (sample SAMEA4835607, study PRJEB28245) | human gut metagenome | biome: gut microbiome; material: fecal sample | place: Denmark | collected 2008 | reverse complement strand
ATCAGCGGTTGCAATAAAGGCAGTTAAACCATAATAACCCTCTTTTACGGCTGTTAAAATACCGTTAATATCATGAATTGTTTCTACAAAATCTCCTATTGTAACTTCTCTCATTTGTATCACTCCTTATCCATTTTCGCACCGCAACTCGGACAATAATTCTCTTTAATTTTTACCTCTCTACCACACTCAGTATGAATCCATCCTTCAAGTTGCCTATAGGCATCTCGAATTTCTTCCCACTTTCCGTGTTTAATCTCCTGTACACCAGATTTAATAGGCTTTTCACGCTCAAAATCCACAACTTTTTTCAAATTTTCTTTTTCAAAATAAAATATTACAGGTTCTTTTATTTCTCTGATTAAGCCGTATTTCTTAGCTAATCTAAAAATAAAAACCTTTTCCAGTCTTGATAGTATTTTACCTAATTGCTCTCTAAAATCTTCAACCGACATTGTAGATTTATAAAAATTACACATTCTGCAAGCAGGATTATAATTTTCAATATCGTTTGCACCGTCATACCAATACACGCTCTGTATATGGTCAACTTGCATATCCTTTGGTTCGAGTGTACAACCACAGTAAGCGCAATGACCATCATACTTCTCATACACTTTAAGCCTTGTTGCTTTGGAAATTGATTTTCTCTGACTCAACTAAATCACTCCTCAATCGGCTGATTCCAACATTCTACACAGCCGCCTACTCTACAAGTCTTTATATCTGTCAAGCCTAACTTCCGAAGACATATTTCAGGTGTTCCATCGTGAACAAGAGGAGCATTCGGATAGTTTTTTAAAAACTCACTTAAATAAGTTTTCGGCGGATGCTCGTCGCTCCATTTCTGCACGATTGCGATTGCTTTTTCGGGATTGAGCATTTCAAGGTCCGTACACGCAACACCTGTGCCATTATTCTTAGCACTTAAAAGGCAGTCAGCACAATCAAGTTTGCATATGTAATATGCACCACTACGTGTTTTCGTCATCCTTTGCTTTTCCGCAAGGTAATTTTCAGTTTTCGTACAATCAATCAATTTCTTCACCTCTCCAAATCCATTTTAGTCCCACAATAAGGGCAGTAGTTGCTGTCCACATATTCCTCGCAACCGTTGAGCAATGCGTTTCTGCCGCACTTTGAGCAAAACGGCGTGCCGTGTAGTCCGCCATACGGATGTATATATTCTTCAAGTTCCTTTAAGTCAAAATCTTTCACAAGCCATTTTCCATGCTTGATTTCTTCCATTTCACACTCCGTAGCATTATTGGAGTTACTACCGTCAACTTCGATAATATGCTTAACTGTTTCGGCATTTCGTTTTGAATTAAAGTATATCGTGTTTACACTACCGTCTGTGAACGGTATATCCAACGCATAATCACCGCATACCTCACGAATTTTTAATTTATTATCCATTTATCTTCATTCCTCCAGCAGTTCCGGATTATCGTAGATGTTGCCGATAACTTCAATATCTCTTGAACAATAGTGTCTGCCCAATCCATCATAGATTAAATTATACACAAATCCAAATTCAGTTTCATCAACATCGTACTGAACGATTCCATAGTCGTCACCATCCGAGCGGTAAAGAAAATCAATGATATCACCCTCAAAGATTTTCGTGCCATTCTTGTCAGTCATTCCTGTGTACTGACCTATTGTGTCGCTTTCAATATGCCACACATTTGAACTATCGTTCTTGTATGGCTCTTTGATTACCAAGCCTTTGGGTTCAATACTCAAAAAGCCGTACTTCCATTCGTTCCCGAATTTTCCTCTGAATAATATTTCTCTCATTTATATTCTCCTTTTATTGTTCAGTATCGCATATTTCCTCTGAGCTTGCTTAATTCTCGCGGTTCTGCAGTCCTTACAAATGTCATTGCTTTTTCGTTCATAAAAGGTAATTCCACACCTTTTGCAGAATTGTGGTTCTATTCTATTAAATGATGTGCAGCTGTCACAGTCTTTTTCGTTTGCCGTGCAGCCTTTGACGCTGTCCCAGTGTGTGCAATATTCCTTCTGCCAGAAATCAGCGTACTCACTCTCAACATTTGAGTTCTCTTTCGCAACACATTTAATTTCACCTGCAAGCATAGATAACAAGACTTTTATCTTCTCCTTTTCCTCTTCAGACATAAACCTCTTGTATTTAATCGTCCTGTCCGGAAGATTATCGCCAAACTGACCATTGCCAATGTATGCTCTTACCTTATCAAGCCTTTCAGTCAAGTAATAGTCAAATACTCGACCTCTGATAGCTTTAACAGATTTGCCAAGCACATCTGACATTTCTTCATACTTATAGCCTGATTTAATCATTTCACCAAGCTTCTTAAATTCTTCAGCCGTCCACTTTATGTGATTATTTGCCTTAACTGGTCGCTCCTTAATATCAATGTCTAATATTCTTCTCTGTATTGCTCCTTCCGTTCTATTAAGCAGTATCGATAATTCTCTATAGCTATATTTATGTTCAGCAAGAAATTTCTTAAGTCGCTCATCTTCAACAGCAGTCCAAGGTGATGTAATAAATTTATGGCTGTGCCTTATATCAGCTCTTCGCTTTTTATCAACCCAATCAGGTTCTACACCAAGATAATACTTTTCAAATTTGGAGAAATTCAAAAAGCTCTGATTCTTGTATGCCCATTCCCAAAATTCATCAATATAAACTACCTCAAACTTTTCTTTCTGCCTGCAAATCGTATGTAAAGGAAGACCTCTATTTTGTGCCCAAGAAATTTTGATGTAACCTCCGCTACTTTGATTACCATAAACAGCTTCGCTCAAATATGATAAAGTTACATATCTTTCTCCACAGCTCAGAAAAGGTCCAAGCTTTAATTTATTAACTTTGTTAAGTACCGAATAAACAGAGCGTGATAAATGTTTTGTAATGTTTTTTACACTAACATTTCCCCACACATTCCGTAAGTAATCAACCTCTTCCTGCGTCCAGTTCCTTCTCATTTTTTACCTGCCTTTTTCTTTTTTCCTGCTTTCTCGCTGTCCCACACGCTGTCTACATAATCGTCACTAAGTGTACTTTTGTAATTCACAGAGTTAAGATGTTTTTGTATGTGCTCGTTATAACGACCGCTTGCTTTTGCTTCATTTAATATGCTTTGAACATTCTCTTCGCGTCTGTTCAAATCCGTTGCAATGCGTGATATCGAATCACCTCTGTATGTATATAAACATATTAAAAATTCTGTATCGGTTGTCGGCGGTCTGTTTAACTGCTCTTTTCTGTGTAGCGCCGCCTCGGCTTTGGCTTTACTGACAGATTTACCTTTGAAAGTTGGCATTTGCATTGTACACTTAATTCCTTTAGATTCCAGCTCTTTGAATTTTCGGCGAATGTGATAAACAGTTTCGGGAGCATCAGCTGTTGTATGGCTGTGCTGTAATTCAAATTCTATACCTGATTTAATAGCCAAATCTAAAATAACATCGCTGTCTTTGCCACCTGAATAACAGAGCATAAGCGGTTTACCATAATAATATTTGCTTATTTCTGCGGCCTCACGTAGACGAAAAAGGCTTGTTTTTTCTAAATCCATATTTCCTCCTTAAATACCAAAAGAGCAGCCGCACACTTCGCATTTTAATTTTTCTTCCATTGTTAAATCTTTCCTCCTTTATCATTTTTGTATGTGCAAATCCAACCTGTTTTGAACTGTTCAGAGTATCTGCACTTTTGACAGCAACAAATACAGATGTTTTTGCCGTATGTTCTGTTGACTGCTTCGTGATTGCATTTTCTCACAACCAAGCTATCCCACATCAACAGACATTTTGAGCATTTTGTTTGTTTCATAATCCCTCCTGTAACAAATTTTCAAAAAGCTGTTACGCCTATGTTACATCTTAAATGCTTAATAATATAGGTAAATACTATATATTATATATAATGTAACATATGTAACAGGTGTAACAAGTAATTTATCACTATACACGCGTGGTATATATTGTTCAATATTTTATTTTTATATTGCATATATAGTGTGTATGTAAAAAAAACTGTTACACTGTTACATTTTAAATTTAATTTTAAAAAACGGCTATTTTATGCGGTTTTTTAGATATAACAATGTAACTTAAATCAGTTACACAGCGGTTACACCTGTTACAATTTAATCAAAAGGTAAGTCTTCATTGTTCAAAAAGCGGTCTTCTGCGGTTTCTTCTACGCTCAAAACACACGCACACCGACACACTTTTCCACAAATTCGCTTTGTTACAGAATTGCAAGTGTTTGAAGCAAACGCCACCTTGTTTTCAACTGCCCAACTCAAAAAAGCCTTTGCGTTAAAACCGTTTTCTTGCAAGACTGCATCAAATTTGCTCTTAATGAAGTAAATTCTGTCTTCAATCACTGTTCCGTAAATCTCGCCGTTGTAGCCGTCCTTTTCAGGATTGAATTTGTTGTAATTGACGGCAACAAAATCGTTAATAAACTCGTAACATCTACGATTTTGGTCGACACTCGTGCGAGTAGTTAAAATTGATTGTATTTCAGTTATGCTCAACAAAATATCGTCATTAAAAAATATTTCGTTAATCAGTTTATCAGCGGTCAAAATAAGACTTGCAGACATTGCTTGTTTGTCAGTCACATCCGAATCGGCAACAAGTTTCTTGTAAAAATCTTTCCTCAAATGTTTGACAGTTTCAATATTATCACCTTGCTGTAACCATTTAACAAAGATTGCACCGGCACATCCATAATTCTGCTTGATTTCAGAAACGAGCTCACTTGGATTTGTAAAGATTTTTTTATCTTTGCAGTCGATTTCGATAATTCTGTTGACCGCACCTCCGCCTGATTTTTCCGAACTAATTGGAAATTCTCCTGATGTTAATATACAGTTTTTCCAAGTTGCAATTTTTTGAACTCCACCGTTTTTAGCTCCTCTGTCACGACCTATGCCTTCGCAGAGCTTGTATATCATATCATCAAACGACTTCTTATCTTTGAGGATTTGAAGTTCATCATATACAAGCGGAAGAGAGTTAACAAAACTTGCTGTAAGTTCTTGAGCAACTGCTGTGCTGTTAAATGTGCGAATATATGCGCCTATAGTCGGATCTGCCCATACTGATGTTGCAAGCATTAATGCAACTGTTTTTCCTGCTTCTGTTCCGCCCCAAAGGTGAACAAAAAACGGCAAACAGTCACAAGGATTGACTAATACACTTGCAAACGATGCGGCAAGCATTATTCTTGAACAAATGTTTTTCTCTGCTCGAATAGGTTTGATTATTTCAATCCAATTTTCGATTTGACCTTTTATTTTTACAGAATTAAAAAGAGTTCTGAAATTTTCTTCTCCGTCAAAAACCAAACCGTCAACATAAGGGCTAAAACCGTGATTGTTAATCCAGCCTAATCTACTGACAGAGTTTTTTTCTTCGATTTCGTTGTAGTTCAAATCTTCAATATCTGTTAGATATTTAACTAACCCTTTTGCGTTCTCACTGTTGACCGCTATGCCGTATTTTGCAAGAGAAGTAATCTTACTCGCACTTGCAAGAATTTCTTTATCTACGGTTATTTCTCGCCATTTGTAGCCCTTTCTGTATTTGATAATAAGTTTTTCTGTATTATCATCAATATTCACAAGCCTTACGCACGGCAAGACGGGATGATTGCAGATTTCCTCGACTATTCCATTTGAATTAAGCAGGGCAATGTCGTCATGACATATGTAAGAGCCACAAGCAAGTTGAAAAGGTTGTCCATCAAATTCAGTATAATTTACAGCAAGCATTTGTTCATCGGAATGATAAGTCGCCAAATAATCTTTGTAAAGTTGTTTAAAACTTTTAACGCCTTCTTTGCTTGCTTTGTCTGCCATTACAACCTGCATTTGGGAATATTGAAATTTGTTGTTTCTTAATCCATACAAAAAATCGTAAGGAAGTCTTGTTAACTGAAAATCTTTCTTTGTGTAACTTTCAATTTGGGCAACAGGATCTATTACATCAACCTCCGTTTCATTTGTCACTTTATCACATCCTTACTTCAAATTTTCTTTTACATTTTCGATAATTTCATCAGCGGAATAATCTTTTGGCAACAGTGTTACAACTCCGTCAATGTCCATTTTTCCGTTGAGCCAGCTCTCAACAAATATAATTGCATTCTTTAGTTTGATATTGTCGGATTCAGACTCAAATCTATTTCGTAACTCTTTAAAAAAGTTAATTAATTTGTTTTCTTCTGCTTGTCTTTTAAGTTTTGCTTTTTCTTCTTCAAATTGTTTTCGCTCACGCTCATATATGCGTTTTTGCAAAGTAGATTTTGATATTTTTCTGCTAAAAACGCCAAGCATAAAATCTTCATCAACACGCTTTAACGCATCATAATAAGATATATCAAGAATTTTTGCTACAAAATTGATTTGGTCGCCACCGACGCCGCAACCGAAGCAGTAGAAAGAATTATTACTTCGATAAACTCGGAATGAAGCTGTTCGTTCAGAATGAAAAGGGCATCGTATTACATCTTTTTTGATTTTGCTCGAGGGCGAATATTTCCTGATTACATCTGCAATAGTCACCCTCGATTTGATTTCATCTCGCCGGTCTGAATTAAAGTTCATATTTATCTGCCAATTCTTTTATTTTCTGCTCAAATTCTTTAAAACTAAGCTTTTGTGAGTAAAGTTTTTGCTTTTCCTGTTCAAAGAGTTTAAGTCTATGACTGTAGCTTAACTTTGATATATTTTTCATTTTGTTCCTCCTCAAGTAATTTTACTATTTCTCTGCCTGTTACATTTTTGCAACAAAAATAGAATTTAGTATTATATGTTTTTTCAACTACCGATAAAATTTTATATAGTCTTTCGCCTGAAAGAGCAAGCGGGTGCTCTTTCAATCTTGGATTTTTCCAAAATCGCACATCTTCAAGGCATTTGATTTTTGCACTGTGTTCAATTAAAAACACAAGTCTGATTCCGAGTTCTTTGGCCCTCTCAAGTTCAGCGATAAAGCGTTTTCGATCTTGACATACATTGTTGCAAACTTCATTTAAATTCTGCTTTCTGTCAATACAAAACAAAGGGTTGCTTATATCACAATAATCGCCGCAGATCATTTTACTTGAAACATACTTGATATTATTTTCATTAAGATATTGCAAGATTTTTTGAATAGCACGCGATTTTTCTCTTGTATCAATTTGAATTAACATTATTTGCGTATTCCTCCCAACTGTCTTCAAAAACATTCATACAAGCTTCGCAAGCATTGTTCATTTCTAGATAGTTACGAATTTTTTCGTATCCTTTCTTTAAATTTCGACTGTTGTTTCTTGGAAAGTCTTTGGTGTCATATTTCATATCTCTCGCCAAGTCGCCTTTAGGACTACGCTCTTTGAAATATTTTTTAGTCATATATGTGTAAAAAGATATAATTTTCATAATTGTTCCTCCAAAAAGTTAAAATGGCAAATCATCGTCAACAGGGAAGTCTGCGGATGATGTATCGGAAACAGCAGCAGCCTGAGCCGGGGCTGATGCAGTCGGTGCATAGTTGCTTGTATCATCATTAGATTTGCCGCCGCTGAGAGGAAATTCTACATTATCAGCAACGACCTCGACTATATAACGATTTGAACCGTCCTGAGCTTGATATGTACGGCTCTGTAAGCGACCTTTTAGGACTATTCCATTGCCTTTGTGAAAATACTTACAGATAAACGCAGCGGTCTGCCTCCATGCTGTTATGTTGAAAAAATCGGCTTTCTTTTCTTCTCCGGACTTTACATAATCTTGATTAACTGCAAGTCTGAAACTTGTCACTTCAACTCCTGACGAAGTTATTTTTAGTTCTGGATCTGCAACTAATCTGCCGGCTAAAACAACATTATTCAAAATTTAATTCCTCCAAACTTATCGGCTTTTTGAGAACCTTTGTTGCTTTGCAATAATCACAATGTTCGCATCTTTCAGGTTCAATCAAGCCTTTTTTAATAGCATCATATTTGATAACATTCTTTTCAAAATTCTCAAGCTCAATCTCCAAATAAGCCTGTGGAATTTCTATTACTGCTAAGTCAGGTTCTTTTTCTTTTGTGACCGCTGCAATATAAAAAGGTAAAACCTTACCTGTGTTTTGTCTGACTATTTCTTGATAGACCGCTCCTTGTAAGTCGTATCTCCAAGCCTCAATAAAATTTAATCTGCCTTTTTCGGGCACATAAATAGGCTCAAAATCACGCATTACCTTTAAATCTACAATTTTATCGGTGTGTAAACTGTCAACCTTGATTTTGACTTCTACACCTGCAACAGTCCCCGTCATAATAACCTGTTTTTCACCGCTCATATATTCCATAAACAAATCGTCTTGCTCAACTCTGTTTATGATTTGCTCGGCTTTGATATAATCAGACTTGAGAGAGCCGTCACGCTTGAATAACTGCGGATTGTGTGCTTTAAAAACATCAAGTGAACCTTCAAAATGAGCGTCCACATATGAACCTACAAGTAACGCAGTTGTTTTTTCTCGCTCATAATTTCCTGTAACCTCCGCATAAGCGGAGGCAGGGCAATTTTCAAATGCTTTGAATTGTGAAACACTCATATATTTGAGGTTGTTCTCAACACTGAAATAGTTCTCATTATTTAGCATTTATTGCTTCTCCTTTCAGTTTATTTGCTTCTGCTGTTGCGCAAGAAGAACAAAGGCCTTTTCCGTATTTGTTTTTCGTATATGCGATAAGTTGTTCAGATGTCATATTTCCCATTGGGTGTACATCTGCACCGCATTTTTCACACTTAGGCAGCTTTTCAGGCTCAACTTTCGGCACAACCTTGCGAACTCTTAAAGCTTCAACAACATCACCGAAGGCTTTGACTTTTTCGATGCCAATCTGAATTTTCTTGCCTGTCCATTCCTCGATGTATGGAGTTTTGTACAGCTTTGTAATAGTTTTCATGTTAGTTGCATTGAGTATCATTGGCTTTACATTTTCAGAGAAGTGACACACTACGCAATCATCTTTCTTGCCGTCAGGGCCGATTACTTTTTCTTCCTGAACATATTTAATCGTTAAAATCAAATCTTGTCCGTTTTCGATTGAGTATGCTCCGAGATAATTCGGATTTGTTAATTTTTTCCAATGTGTTGGCATATGTACATCTCCTTAAAGTTCTGTAACGATGAGTTCGTTATCGTTTGTTGTCCTTGTTGCGATAAACTGTAAGCCTTTTTCTTTGCATTTAGCATAAAGTTTGTTTCTGCTTGTATCGTCAAGCTTTTCCGCACCATCAATCAAAATAATCTGTAAGCCACTCGGATTATTGATAGCAATATCAACACATAATTCGAGCAATTCACCGTCGGAACGGTTAGAAATCGGCAACCCATTAATAAGCGGGATTCCATTTTCAACAGTCAAACCCTCAACCGGCAAA
>ULOS01015939.1_pt1 | contig 9481 bp, 8 predicted proteins | sample 1952701 | NCBI WGS metagenome assembly ULOS01 (sample SAMEA4835607, study PRJEB28245) | human gut metagenome | biome: gut microbiome; material: fecal sample | place: Denmark | collected 2008 | reverse complement strand
AAATCTCCTGCTGGGGAGTAGGCGGTATATGATACAGTTGTTCGTTGAGTTCCGGCCTGTCAACCCCCACGTCTTCAGCGGTCTTGTAATCGGTTATCTCCGCATAGAAATTGGCGAGTTCCGGCACCTTGATAAAATAGCGGAAACGCTCTTTCTGCACCACCTGGTTGGTCACCGAAAATTCAAAGTCCGTGCTTTTCTTCGCGTAGACTGCGGCCCAGCCGTCAAAGCAGGTAATCCCCTGCCGTTCCATTTCCTTCGGACGGAGATACTTGAAAAGGAGATAGAGTTCGGTCAGGCTGTTGGAGATGGTCGTGCCGGAGAGGAAAGTGGCCCCCAAGTCCCTGCCCGTACGCTCCTGGATGGTGCGGATGGCGAAAAGCATGTTCATGGCCTTCATGCTTCCCTCGGGATTGCCCAGGCCGGAAACCCTCGCATGGCGTGTATTGAACATCAGGTTCTTGAAATTGTGACTCAAATCCAAAATTCCGGATTTGTCGCATTATCAGAACTTTTTTGAAAATTCGGCTTTTGTTGGTAAGATGTTAGTATATAACATGTTACAATATTATATTTTCTGATTAATATCTATAGTAGGTTTGCAGAAGAAATTTAATTTGTTATTTTGGGAAGTACAGAGATTTACAATTTTATTATAAAATGGGGCTTTAATACTTATCTATTGAATCATAAAAGCATTTCCTCTAAAAGACAAAGGTAAGATAAATGCAATATCAAATTTAATAATCCCAACTTATGCTTGCATATTCCAAAGCATAAAACATACACTATGCTGATAGAAGGAATAAATAGTTCTTTCCACCAACTATTAATAGCAATCATCAATAAGACCTTAGGTTAAGAAAACAACTTAACAAAAAAACGAAATCAGCAATATTATCTCAATCTATTTGTTTTTAGTGAACGATTAGATCTTTTGGAACAATTGCATCAATTTCATCTTCTTCTGTTGTTGATTCCTTGTTTGTTCTCAACGCTTTCTCAGCTCGTTTTACAGCAGCAGGAAAAGTATGAGGTGCTTTAATATACAGCAAATCTTCTTCCTCTCGTAATTCATTTCTTTTATCTACAATTTCATTATCATTCAACAATCCGGCTAAAATATCTGTCATTAGAGATTCGTACTTATTCCTTAGGTCATGTAATTTTGCTGCAAAATTGTTGTTTAATTTAGCCTTTTCTTCAAGTTGTCCATCTTTATAGCGCACTGTAAAATAAGACAAAAGTATTGCTAAGAAAGCTGTAATTGATCCTGATATTTGAGGCTCGATAAAAGATAATATGGAACTCAAAGCGCCACCTGTCGTAAGGACAGACAACCAGCATGTAATATTTTTCACGCATCGATCTTTTTCAAGATATATATCCCCTTGAATCTCTTGAATTTTGTGTGACCACGTTACTTTAACATAACGTCCTTCTATACATTTATATAACAAACGAGTTGATTCATTCATGATTTAATAATCTTTTTATTAGCATTCGTCTTAGTGGCTCAGACTTCAGATAGTTTCGGAGCTTAGACTTTGCAATTCCTATACCCAACTTTGACTTATACATTTTTCTGATACTTTCTATGTCACCAATCTCAATGTAATATTCTATTCTTGCATCATCACCATGCCGTTCGGCAGGCCATGGTGCTTCATTATACCTCTCATAGTAGGCTACCCAATAGAAGAAAGAACTGAGATTTGAGACAAAACTTTGTAACTGAAATCCATGTGGATAATACTCTGAAAATTTTTCAGGTAGCCCCAGACACAAAGTTCCATCTACATTGATATGCAAATCCCCATGAAAAATTTGTTTCCTTTGGGCAATCTTCTTTATCTTGTTATCAGGATTATAAACTATAGGATACTCATTCCTGTTTTTCATTCGCCACAGTCGTACCTCTATTTCAAAAGTTGCCTTAATAATAGGTTTACTTTCATAACGATGATTAATAAAGAAAGGTCCATGTATTATGGACTTTTCTTTATCATATGTGAGCATTGGATAATTATCCCTTAGCCAATTCTGTTCTTCTTCGTTGAGCCGAACCATGGACGACTTGGATTTTGTTGAATATATACTCCTTGATTTTCTCGTTTTGAATTCTCTTTCGTTTTAGGGAACTCTTCTCCAAAAATTTTAATCCATTCTTCTGATGCCTCCATAGGCTTATCATTATCATTGTATTCTAAAGCCTTTTGGGCACGATTAAATGCTTTGTCAATATAAGATTTAATACAATCATTACATCTTGAACGCATATAATCAAAAAAGTCGAATACAATTTTATCGTATCCTATATTATTTGCTCCAGACGCATAGTTGGCATCCAAAAATGCTATTATATCATCCATCCTCTCACAAGATTTATAACTCATTGAAGGAGTATTGTGCGCCCACGCTTTAAGCATCTTGGCTAAATCACGCGTAAGACCAGAAGTTGCTTTATTGGATTCATTAAACTTGTCTATTTCCATTCTAGGATCAAAATAATCCCACGAGCCACCATTCTCTGAGTTAGGAATAAGAAATGTCCCATCTTCTTTTTCCAAAGCAGGAAGAAGCTCTACATTATGATGGTTTTCTGCGAATTGCACGAGAACGACTTTACCCCAGGCTTTGATTTTGTCCGTAGTGGTATATTTCTCTTTTAACACATCTTTTATTTCTTGAAGCAAAGCGCATTGTCCGTTACTCTTATAGCCATCATATTTTTTAAAAGTATCTTCAGGTATCTTGAATAGGACATCAATATCCTGTTCTTCTGTAAATGGCCGTACATTTGTTTTGGTTTTATATGAACCAAATAGATACTTTTTACTACTATCATAAGCTCCTTCTCCATAGTAGAATTTGTAAAGCTTTTCACATACACCAGTATACTTTGTCTGTGCATCTTCTTGTTGATCAGATGTCAACGTGATGTTCGATAAAAAATCTTTGAATGAATTTTCCATTAAGAATCGTTTTTAATTTTATTAAAAAAATAGCAAATTTCGTGCCAACACATTAACATATTTAGAATTTCAGACATAAGAAAGGACTCTTTGTCTGATTGGCACAATTTAGTTGGAATATCAGACAAAGTGTCCTCATAGGTTAGGGAAATATGCCAACTAAGAATATTTAAAAGTATAATAATCAGTCGGCTGCCCCAATTAGAGGTAATCCAAGAAATTCTTCAAGTCCCCCTTTGTTAGCCATTTTCCATTTTTTTTGTAACTTCCTTTGATCTTCATTTTCGAGTGTCTCTAACGCTTTTGATTCCTGTTCGGTTGTTATGTCCAAATATACCATTGTCGTTTGGATACATTCATGTCCGAGTAGATACGATATTTGTGCTATATTCATGCCATTTTCGAGCCAATGTGAGGCTTTGGCGTGTCGGAACTGATGGGCATGCAGATTCAAGGGTACTTCTTTACATATTTTTTTCGCTATTGCGGCATACCGCTTCAATAGTTTATTCACATTCTCGGCAGACATTGGTACGTAAATCCCCCTGCTTTTGGAATAGAACAAAAGGGCATCCGGATTATTGGGATTCGGATGGCATTCCGCAAGGTATTGTTTTATGTACTGTACTGGTTTGGCCAAAAGTGGTATAGGACGCTTTTTTCTGCCTTTTCCGATAACGATAATTCGCGGTTTCGGACCATCTGTAAAAATATTGCCAATTTTCAAAGAAAGGAGTTCGTTAATACGGACTGCCGTAGAATACAAGGTCAGCATTAGGGTATAGTCTCTGAGACCGCGAGTCGTCCTCTGGTTGGGAACTGTGAAAAGGGCATTCACGGCCATCTTGCTAAGCCCCACGACTTTTCTCTTGGGTGTTTTCTGATTAGGCACTGTCTCTGCCTGAAGATAGGAAGTCATAAACGCTATGTCTTTATCAGCCATATATTTTAGGAAGGCTCTTAGTGCCGACAGCCTTACATTACATGTTGCAGGGCTGCAAGACCTATGTTCTTTTAACCATAGAATCCATTCATTCATGTTTTCTAAAGAAAAGCACTGGGCACTCAATGTCTTCGGAGAGATCTGCTTGACACTCCTCAAAAACATCACATAAAGTGCCACTGAAGTTTCGTAGTTTCTTTTGGTATGAGGACTGCATGCCTTTATTGATGGCACGTGGTATTCAAGCCATTCATTCAGGTATTTTGCAATTAGCAATGCTTGTGGATTAATCTTTTTCATATTGCGTATTGGGTATTAGAAATTCATACATTTCTGCATCAGCAGATTCTATAATATCGGAGATTCCCGGTGTCAAGGAGTAATAGGCCATTGTACTTTCCACCTGCTTATGTCCCATGCTTTTGCTCAAGGCCAGTAACTTGTCATGAACTGTAAATCCCTGATGATTCCAACTATTGATATTCTCGATAGCATAATTGTGTCTTAATTCATAGGGTATGGCTTTGGAACTATTGCAACTTTTCCATAAAACTCTAAAGTGGTATGTTACCCAGGCAGGAGAATGTGCCTTGTCATCCAGAGTAGGGAAAAAGTACTCACGATTTGGAAGTATATCTGATATTCTGTCATTGTAAATATGCATTAGCAAAAGCATCGTGTCATGAAGTACGACAAAATGCTGGTCATATCCTTTTCCTGACTTTATTGACACGACTCCACTTTCAAGGTTTACATCATCGCGTTTAAGTCTTATGGCCTCAGTTGTCCTCATCCCTGAACTATACAGTAAGCGGAAAAAAACCGGAAGCGTTATCCTCTGTATTGTCGACAGGATACCTTTTCTTGGTTTTATATTGTCACAGGCAGTGAAAAATCTAATCAGTTCTTCATGCGTGAAGGCGTGAGGTATATAAGTTTTTGGTGATGACTTCGGTACTGGCGGAAGAGTTATATGGGTCTTTCCTCGTTTTTTTAGGTATTTGAACAAGTCAAGCACGGGATAAATCCTGGATACACATGAGTTTGTGCTCTCGGTTTCCCGCTGTTTGCACCATCTATCTGCTATTTCTTGAGTCAGTTCCGTATGTCCGGGATATTCTCTGGCACAAAAATGATCGAATAATACCACGTTTTTCACATAACTGTAGCTTGTACGCCCTGATATCTTACGGTATCTGATATATCCTTCGATGGAATTGGCAAGAAATGATTGTAACTTCATTGATAAAACACCTCCTTTCTCACTGGGTAATTTTCTATGCTTAGGGCACATTCTTTGAGGCTTTTAAACTCGGCATTAAGATAAGGATTAAGAGACTTTGGGGAGGCATGTCCCAGCGTGGAGCTTATTACAGGTTGTTGAACTCCGGCTTGGAGCAACGATGTTGCCACATAATGACGGAAGAGGTGTAATCCCTTCCTGTCAGAAACTTTGAGTCTTATACCGGCCTTATGCATGATTTTTACACATATTGCATTAAGATTGGATGTATGGAGCTTTCTATATGGAGAATTCACAGTAAGGAATACGTATGGTTCATAGCACTTAGGGCGTTCCTCTACCAGATAATCATAGATAGCATTGCCAACAACAGCTCTAAGCGGTAGTGTTAATGCCGTTCCTGTTTTCGATTGGGTAATAATGATCAGGTCTCCTTCCCAATCAAAATCTTTCATAGTCAATGCCGATATATCGCAGCTACGCAGTCCTGTGTACAATGCAATGGTCGCAATAGCTTTGTCCTGTAGAGATATGGTCTTATCATGTTCCAACACATGCTTTATTGCCTCGATCTCAGCTTCAGTAAGGTACTGTATGTTCTTTCTACTATTCGGTATGGTGGGCAGGTATGACATTATATGTTCTATAATGCCATCATTGTAGTAAGAGACACATTTTTTCAATCCATATTCCACACTATATTTAAATGAATGACTTCTTATCGGTATATCATTTGGAGAAAACACCATTTGAACGGCTTTCTCATCTATAGCATCCAAGGAGTTTATTCCATATTTCTGTAAAGTTAAAAAGAACGAACTCATGGCTACTTTAATGGTTGGAACCATTTTTGTGTCCTTTCCAATGAATTTACATGCTATGTCCACGACTTTCATAAACTCTTCACATAGCTGATTGTAGTTGGATGGCTTGTGATAGTGTTTGTGTCCATCGGGTAAAGAAGCTTCCTCATCATAACGCTGAATGATACGGAGCAAACGGCTTTTATTGGCAAAAGTATGTTTGTTGTGCCATAACTTCGCTAACGTATGCTCTATATCAGCATAATTTTGCCATTCGTAACACATGGAGTTGCTTACAATCCACTTGGTTAAGTGGTTGATGTACCATATATATTGGGAAGTGTAACCAACTTCCTTCATATAGGCAACAAGACCAATAACTTTTTCTTTTAAATGCAGTATATCCATAACACATTAATATTAGTGACACGGGTAATATACAAAAATAATCAGAACTTATCATGATATTAATTTGCTGATTTTTAGTAACATCAAACACAAAAATGGTATAATAAAAAAGTTCTGATAATGCGATTCGTCAACGAAGAGGTGGTCGATGCCCATCTGCCTGAAATCGGTCACGTCGTCCGTCCGGTCCTTTATATCCTGTTCCAGCTTTTCAAGTTTGGCCTCCAGATTCTCCTTCCTTCTTTCCAGCCCTTTCTTTATCCAGCCGGTCACTTCATTGCCCTGCTGCTCGAATACGGCAAGGTTCTCTTCGATACTCTCTATTTCCTGCGTATATATTTCCTGCTGTATTTCGGGGGACTGGGGTATTTTTCCGAACTGGTCGTGTGTCAGGATGATACAGTCCCAGTTATTGTTCTTGATGTCATGGAATATTCCGACACGTTTCTCCGGCGTGAAGTCCTCCCTGCCCGGATACAGCACTCTAGCGTTCGGATAGGCTCTCCTGAACGTGTCGGCTATGTCATGCACATTGCTCTTTAGCCCGATAATCATCGGCTTGTTCGCCAGTCCGAGACGCTTCATCTCAAAGGCGGCCACGCACATGATGAGGGTCTTGCCCGTACCACAGGCTAAGCGCAAAGCGCCTTGCCGTCCTTTCGGACGGTAGGTTTCTAAACGCTCGCCACCGAACCGTACGTACACGTCTCCATGTATACGGCTCTCCATGGTTATTTTCAGTCTATTTCTTTTCATGAATCTTACGATAACAATTTTCACATACTGCTATTGTTTTTCTCTGTCTGGCAATCATGAAGCGTTCCCACTCCTGTTTGCCTTTCAGGTCTTTTAGCTTGCGGACATGCACCATTCTAAGGTTGTCCTCCGCTCCGCAATATTCACATTCACGGGCTTTCAACCGAGCCATAAGGCTGGTACTTTCAGTCCCGCGATAACTGGGCATGATATGCGCATTGTCAATACGCGCGTCTTTTCTCTGCTTGAACCCTCCATGATAAATAGTACGTTCCAACATTTCGCCCTTGTTGTTTTCATACCTTACTGTAAAGACTTTATTCCGGCAATATTTACGGATTATTTTCCTTACGGTTGATTCATACTTGGATGATAATGTTTTATACATACTCTCTTTCATGTAGTAATAGAAACTATTGAGAATGTTGACATTGTTTGCAATACAGTAGTAGTTATAGATTCCCCGAATTTCCGAATTGTATCGGTTGAGTATTTCAAGGTCATCATTACTACGGAGATACGGGCGTGAGGTCGATTCCCATGCTTCCTTGCCATTCTTGATTATTATGCGCATCGCATTATAGTCAAGCAGTTTCTTTCTCATAACCTCATAAGGCAGGAGAAGAACCACTTTATGGTCAAGTGAGCGTATGGGGATTCCTCTGAAATCCTTTCTCGTCTTGTCCGTACTGCGGACTGTAACATCAAAGCCGAGAAATTTGGCTGCGTCGTGTGAGTTGGTGATTAACGTCTTTTCATCCGAAAGTTCGAGTTTCAACGTATCTTGCAGAAAGGTCTTAATGTCCCCCTTTGCTTTTACACAGTCCTCTTTACTTCCGATTACGCAAATCAGAAAATCATCGGCATAGCGTACATACCTCATGCGTTTGAAGTTTTCGTCCATGTCAAGAGTTGCAGGAAGTTGTTGCATCTCACGGTGGAGAATGGCTATCTCCCTGCGCAATGCTTCTTTCTTCTGCTCGTCTGTTTCATTCTTCAGTTTCTTTACACGTTTGTCCTTACGATTTGCAACCCTTTTATATTCGGGGTTGCGTACACGTGCTTTACCTTTATTGAAGACGTTTATGTAGTTCCGCATAAATTTATCGAGTTTGTCAAGATAAATATTCGCCAAAATCGGACTTATTATGCCTCCCTGCGGTGTTCCGATATAGGAATTTTTGTACTCCCATTGTTCCATGTAGCCTGCTTTGAGGAATTTACGTATCAGTCGCAGGAAACGCTCGTCATTGATTCTTTCAGCAAGGATTCCGATTAAAACATCATGGTTGATGTTGTCAAAGAAACCCTTGATGTCTCCCTCGATGAACCAACGTGCTCCCGTACCTCCCTTTTGTAAGGAAGCCATAGCCGTATGACAGCCACGGTGTGGTCTGAATCCATGCGAGCAGTCTTCAAAATGACCTTCGTAGATGGATTCAAGAATCATCCTTACAACTTCCTGTACAAGTTTGTCCTTAAAGGCTGGTATGCCTAAAGGACGTTGCTTGCCATTCTTTTTGGGAATGTAAATTCTCCGTGCAGGGCACGGACGGTAACTTTCGTCTTTCAACTGTCCAATGATAGAGTGAATGTGCTTTATGCTCATTCCGTCTATGGTCTGCCCGTCTGTGCCTTTCGTATAGTTGCCCGCATTCTGCGACAACTTTTGATAGGCAAGTGCGTACAGATTTTCATTGAACAGCAGTCGGTAAAGCCGTTCAAACTTGTAATTAGGGTCTTGGCTGTGCCCAGCCAGACTGTTTAATACATTTGCTGAATCTCTCATAATGTCTCACACATCATTCGTTAAACATATTAAATAATAACTCACTGTCTCCCTTCGCCATGTACAAGGCTTTCCCTTGCTCGGACTACTACGGAGACTCTGTTGTCATATAGGATATTCAGGGGGCAAACCCCATAGCCTTTCGGCATTCCTACTTAGACAATCCCCATTTAGACATATAGTAACATAGCTCAATAGATTGTCGGATGCGATTTTCGTCCTTTTCCGCTTATTGCGGCTGTTCTGCAATCGGTTTTCGGCTCTCGTACTTGAGGTAGGAAAGTAGAAGTATTGCAGCCCGACGTTTGTAACTATCTTCCGTCGGGGTTTACCAACTAACAACTCGGACTGTCGTTCAAACAGTATAGTCTTCATCCTCATATCTATCATTTCATTTAGACATTCAGTAGCAGCATGATAGTTAGCTGACTTATGCCGTTTCCAACATGCGACACTCCCCACCGCCTTTCGGCTAAGTGGATAAGTTGGCTAATGACCGGCGTTGAAAACCCTTGCCGGGTAGGTTGCTAAGCCTACATTTACTATATGCCCTTATGGGCGCAG
>ULOS01027410.1_pt1 | contig 9501 bp, 2 predicted proteins | sample 1952701 | NCBI WGS metagenome assembly ULOS01 (sample SAMEA4835607, study PRJEB28245) | human gut metagenome | biome: gut microbiome; material: fecal sample | place: Denmark | collected 2008 | reverse complement strand
CCCCCGCCGCAAACACCGCAAACCGTTTGCAGGGGCGCGGTGTACTCATCGCGCCGCAAAAAAACGGGAACCGTGCGCCGCAAACCTGCCATCCCTCCCACAAGGCGCCCACCCAGCCGCCAGGCCCCGCCGCAAACAGGCGCATGCGAAACAAATAATTGCGCAAAAGCAGGGAAATGTAGCAAAAAAGGCGAATTTTGCTACAAAGTTGCGCTCTATGTGCGCAGAGAATCATAAACGCGCGGTCAAAGTATATAAAAGGGACCGCTGCCAAAAAGAAAATCAGGAATAAATTATACAAAGGCTTTGAATACATTGTATAATTGGAGGAAAACGCAATCAGTAAAAGTGCTGAAAAACAGGAATTTACGTGGATTGTATTGCCTTTCTGGTATAAAGGTGCTATACTTTAACACTGAAAAGTAAATGCGCAATGAGAAAATTCGATGCGGTTTTTTTTTGAAAACAACATGGCAACGGTTGCGCAAGTAAAAGAAGCTGGCTTCTTTTATTGTTCCACAGGGATCCCCTGTGGAACAATGTGCTTTCATTAAACCAGCGCGAAAGGCGAGTGAGCAGATTGAATAGAACAGGAAAAAACACAACAGGTTGGGCGCGCCGGCTGACAGCGCTGCTTGTCACCGCTTGCCTGGTTATGGCAATGGCCCTGCCTGTATACGCCGAGGTGGATCTTCTGCCCGACGCACCTGACGAAGTAGAGCTGCTGGAGGATGAGCAGGGAACGGCCTCCGGGGAGGATACCGTTCCGCCGGAGCAGAACGCCGCCACCCCGGAACCGGAACAAAGCGCCGAGCCGGAGCAGCCCGCCCCGACCGAAACGCCGGAGCCCACGGCAGAACCCGCCCTGACCCCGGAACCGGCAGCCACCGCAACGGCCACCCCTGTGCCGACCGTGACCCCCACCGCCACCCCGGAACCGACCGAACAGCCGCAGAAGATGTACGCCGCAAGAAGCGTGGATAACGTGCAGGCAGTTAGTGAGGGGGAAAATACGGAAACTCACACGCTCTATTTTGCAGTGCCTAAAAGTTGGAGCGATTGTACAGTGGTGAAAATATATGCCGTTGGTGGAACAGATCCAGAAAAAGAAAAAAAATATTATCTTGATATGAAGGAAGTTGACGAAACGAAGGACGGAAGAAAAATTTATTCTGCAGTCCTGAATAAGGCCAAACACTATCCACATGGAGGGTTGAATGGACTTGAATTTCGCGGATATAAGGGAGAATCAATTGAAGTCACAAAGCCTGCATACAAAATAGTAATTGCTGAAGTAGATCAAAATCTTGGTTCAAAGTGGATGACGTTCGATCCAGGAGATAAATATATCGGCGGCGACTACTATGACGGAGAGACGAAACAGTGGGGTACCTATACGGTTGGCCATAGGTACTTCGCTGGCAAAGAGATGGCCTTTGAAAATAAAACCAGTGAAACACTAACGAACGTCCAAGCCTGGTTTTATGAACCGAAAGAAGGAGAGCTTAAGCTGGTCGGTGACCCAATACCCTTAAATAGTATTGATTCTGGAAATAGTATTGCTTCTGGTTCCACAGCAACCTTTAAAATTCCTAACGATTATTGCTCTTTTGTTCGCTTTACCGCGGGCGATGATGAAATAAGTGAATACTACAATTTTTATAATGAGAAAGTAACAGGAGAAAATCAGAAACGCTTCCAGTATTCCGAAGGTCAATGCTATTGCTACATGTACAATGGTACTCAGGATGCAACATGGGGGCGTCCCGGTGCCATCCGCATCTATTACGATGCTACTTTCTCCAAGATGGCATTGAATGGAGATACCGGCGACTTTTCAATCCCCAAAGCCAATAATAATAATAAAGAGACCATTTATTATCGGATAAAAGGAGACGGCGTAGAATCCGAAAAAGGCACGCTGGTAAAAGATGATACAAACGAAAACCTTTATTATGTTGACATTCCCCAAGAATATAGTTCAAATAGTTCAATCATCTTTTCCGGTGAAGAAATTAACGATGACAATGCGACAAAAGGAAATGGAGTAAGTACAGAGTGGCTGACGATTCCCACAGATGGCAAAAATTGCTTCTATGCGGATACGAATGACGATGCAGTATATAAAGGTACCACTCGTGGCGGCTACTGGGCTCCAAAAGGTACCCTGCGTGATGCCGAAAAGGGGAAAGATACTGGCACTAAAGTAGTAGATATTAAATCCGCTCCTTTTACGGAAGAAGCAAACACAAAATATGTTACCAGTACGCTGTATGACTATTATACAGATTACGAACTGAACGGCAATAACCGTGGCAGGTACGATCAAAGGTCTCCTACTGTAAGTCACCGCAACTGGGTACCCTTCCGCCAGTTCGATCAGGCGCTGAGCGATTATTATAAGGATGCAAAGGCCGAATACCCGATTTATACCGGACATTTCCAGCCTGGAGGAGGAACTAACTTTAGCGATATTGCTACTACATTAAATTTGTTTGGGTACGACAAATTTAAGCGTTTCATGGCAATCAATAACTCTCAGTATAATGAAGATCCTCAAAACAATGACAATAATCATACATACTATGCCTATCAGGGCTTGGTTAAGGATACAACATCCACCGGTAAAGCAACAGGTGAACCGCTGCTGAAAGGTACAGGAGCAGTAGAACCGCACTTTAACAAAGAATTCCTCTTAGGAAAGAATAGTAAAAATGCAAAGCTTGGTGAAGTGTACGACAACGTTGCGTTCCCCTTTACCAAGAAACAGATTTTTGGTGAGGATCAGGGCGTTGATTATTGGTGCTTTGACAGCAAGGATACAACCTTGTATCTAAAACAAAATTCGGAACAAAATTCGGATTCAAAATATTTTCTCCAAAGCCAAAGTGCCGATAACAGAGAGTCTTCAAGGAATGTGAGTGCGTCATCGACCCCGAAAGACCCTTATGGCTACTTCCCGTTCAATGAAACAGCAACCTCTGGTGTGTTTTCTACCTACAATTACGGCTTTGGCACCAAGCTGCAGATGGATTTTACCCTGACGGATGACGGCATGGTGAAAACAGAAAAGACAGATGGAACAACGGAAAAAACCAGCATCAAGTTCTTCTTCTCCGGTGACGATGACGTTTGGGTATTCATTGATGGCCAGCTGGCGCTTGACGTTGGCGGCGCCCATGGTAAGGTTTCCGGCCTGCTGGAATTTGGCGAGACAAGCGATGGAAAGAATAGTGTAACAGCCTATGTCAGTAAGGTCAAAAAAGGCGGAACGTCAAATAGTGACCAAAATGGAAATTCTGTCAAGAGCGTAAGATATAATGGTGAACCCATCTCTTTCTCCGCGCAAGGCACTACTCTTACATTCGACAAAGGCCAAAAGCACACCCTTACCATGTACTATATGGAACGCGGTATGTGGGAGTCCAACATGGCGGTGGCGTTCAACTTCCCGGATAATAACGAGCTGCAGGTTCAAAAAGAGGTTGATCTGAACAAGGTTGATCCGGACTTCAAAAACTGCTTTAAAAACCAGAAAATCTTCAACTTCACCATCCAGAACCAGGCAACCCATTATGGAACAACACCGGCCGCTGACCCGGATACGGGCGGTATTAAGTCCCAAAAGGTGGATTTGACTGCGGAAAGTGGTAACACGTTTAAACCCGCAACCAATTCAACCGAAGGTGAGTACATTTTCAAGTTGGATACAAACCCCCATCCAGATTCCGTGCAAGATACCGAACAGGTCCTTCACTGGTACGCACGCTATACGGATACGGAACCCGTCAGTGCAGCGCGTAAGCAACGTTATGGCATCCTGACGCTGAATGCCCCCATCAATATCAAAGACAACATGCGCTTCCTTACGTTCCAGGTTTACGTTGATCCAAAGGATGGTGGAGGTGAACTTTCCCTCAACAACCTGTATCTGGAACTGCTGGATGAAAATGACGTCCAAAAAGGCAGCCTTGACACAACAGGCATTAACGGCGCAACGTATGGCTCGGTCGAACTGAAGACAGGCAAATGGGTCACCGTAAAGCTGGACCTGCACAAGATGAAAGAGCGGGACGGTTTTAGCGGCAACGTCAAAACCATCCGCGTGGGCGATAACTATAGCCGCAACATCTATTTCAGGAACTTTACCTTCATTCCCAAAGCGGTGCCAAGTAAGATGACCGGCTTTACAACCGATCAGGAGAAAATCCCGGATTACGGCTCCGCCACAACCGGTCAGCTGCAAAACGCCAAATACGCACAGTACACCTCCACCGAGGACAGCGACACCCAGTTGGTGGACGAGGACGGACGCTTTGTTCTGGAAGCTGGAGAAACCGTTACCTTCAGCGACCAGTTCCGCCGCGGCAGCTACATTTCGCTCAGAGAGAAACTGAACCCAAGCCTGTACGACACCACATGGACCGTGTACGAGAACGGGAAGGCGGTTGAGTCGACGAATCCGGAGGACACATTAAATGTAAAGACCGTAACATTCGGGAGAGACAGGTCGTTAAAAGAGCAGTATGATCCCCCCAAAGGCCCCGATGATGGCCGAACGGAAGTTTATGACAATACAGATGGGGTAAAGAATGATGGCTACACGGCGAATAGCAAGAAGCCTGACAAAAACACCATCGTCTTCCGCTCCTATAAGGACCCGGACGAAACAAGCTCCACGCTGACAAAGCTAAAGGTAAAATACGTCAACACCGTCAAAACCGGCGGGCTGAAAATCCAAAAGAAGGCCGCAGAGGGCGAAACCTTGACCGGAACCTACACCTTCAAAGTTACCTTTAATGATGTTGGCGGTGAGGGTCTGGAAGAAAAGCCCATCGAAAGAACCGTTACGATTAAGGGCGAAAGCACCGGAACCATCACCGGCATCCCCATTGGCACCCGCTATACCATCGAGGAAGTCGGAAGCACCGATGGTGCCAAACTGCAAAGCGTAACCGTTCCGGATAGTTGCAAATCCGCCCATGTGATCAAAAACAACACCATGGTGGAAGGCGTGATTGAGAAGAGCAAAGATCCGAACAATCCGGAACTTACCGCAATCTTTACCAACACCCAGCGCACACTGATCAACATTGAGTTCGATAAGCTCTGGGAAGGTACGGACAATCTTAGCACTGCGAACCGGCCGGATACAATCTACATCCAGCTCCAGCGCCGTCTGGCAACCAGCCAAAACGATGCAGACTGGAAACCGGTAAACTACCCGAGAGCAGACAGCCCAAACTATGTTACCATTAACCGCGGTACTTACGGCTGGCTGTATACCTTTAGCGGTTTGGATCAGTACCAAATCAATACGGATAAAAGCCACACCGATTATGTGTACCGCATTGTGGAAGGTACGGTGGAGAATGACAAATTTAAACAGGTAGCACCAGGCGAAACCATTACGATTAAGGGCAATACGTATGTTGTAACGGTAAAGGCTGAAGCAAGACCAAACAGCGAAACGAACAGCGCGGACAGCTCAACAGGCAATACAGCCACAGCAAACAGCGAAACGAACAGCGAAAACGGCGCAACTACAACGCCAGCCACAGTAACCCCCGATGGAACCATCACCGGCGGCAGCGGCAAGATTGAGCTGACCAACACGCTGCAGAACCCGAAGTTTGCACTGGATATCATCAAGAAGGACGCGGAAAAAGGCGAAAAAGGCAATGATGTGCCCTTGGGTGGTGTTGAGTTCAAGCTGGAAAAGCTGAAAGCCGAAACAATAGCCGGAGGAGAACCGCAGGTAGATACTACCTATAAATTCAATGACAAAGACACAGGTTCCATTACCGCCACAACGAACGGCAGCGGCAAAATCACCAATATGTTCACAAATCTGGAACCCGGTACATACCGCCTGACGGAAACCAAGGCACATGCGGGGTACAACCTGTTGGCACAGCCAATTAAGATCAAATTTACCCAAGACGGCACGTGTTATATTGATGGGCAGCAGGTAAATAAGGACAAAGACAAGTTTACGCAGTCCGGCAACACCTACACCATGACCCTTACCGTTCTGAACCGTAAAACGCCTGAGCTGCCCCACACGGGTGCAGACGCGCCAAGCCTGTGGCTGCTGATCGGCATGCCGCTGGTGGTGGCAGGGCTGTTGATATTCACATTCCGCTACAACAGGAAAGGGGGCCGGCGACATTAACCATCCCCCGGAAACCCAGCAACCCCCAGGGTACAGGGCCTGCCCGCCCGTGCGCACCCGTTTACGGCAGGGCGCAGCCTTAAGCCAAGTGGGCAAGCGGCCCAGTTTTTCCTCCTTTTTTCTTCACGGCACAGTGCGGGCGGCGCGGCAGCGTTTCCCCGCTGCAGCGCCCCGCACTGCACGCCGTGCTGATGCAGAACCCTTAAGCCGGGCGGCCCCGCCGCCCATCCGATGATGATTTTTTTTAAGAGAAGAGGTACTGAAATGAAAAAAGCAAAACGTTTTCTCACAGGCCTGTTGAGCGCCGCTCTGGCCCTCAGCCTGTGCGCCATGCCAGCAATGGCAGACACGCCTGCACCCGAATTGCCAGAAGCAACGAATACAACAGACAGTGTAATCAATCCCAATCAGAAAGGCTCGATTACCATTTATAAGTATCTGCATGCAGAGAAGATTAATAGTGTAGCAGGTACAGGTGAAAAGCAGAATATTCCTGATGGCACGGAACCCGCAGAAGATGTTGGATTTACTATTTATCAGGTAAAAAATGCAAACGAATTGCAAGCATATTATGACGGTGAAACAAGTGATAAAGTAGCGAAAGCATCTGACTATTTGGATGAAAAAGGTAATGTTCTAAAAAAGTATAACACAACGATTGTAGATGCTGATAAAGTCGGCGAGGAGAAAAAAACAGACGCGAATGGCATGGTGCAGTTCACGAATCTCCCTGTTGGCCTTTATCTTGTGATGGAAACCAGCAAACCGGCTACAGTTACTGAGCCGGTAGAACCGTTCTTGGTTTCTATTCCTATGACGCGTGTGACAGAAGATCCAAACGCTCAGAAGCAGTGGTTGTATGATGTGGTTGTTTACCCCAAAAACAGCACGCATAAAGGTTCTATTACGCTGAAAAAGGTCGGCGTTGTAGGAGAAGAAGCTGGAACACCGCTGGCAGGGGTTAAATTTAGTCTTGACCGTCTGAAGGATGACGATACAAATACATGGGTACCTTATCCCGATGATAAAACTACTTTTGAAACGACTGCTCCTGACGGTTTAGTAACCATTGACGGTTTGAAGCCGGGTACTTACCGTTTCAAGGAAATTGGTTATAGCGATACAGTAACAGGTGAAAATCGTAAATACGTCATCAATGCAGGTGATTATTATGTATTTACGATTGCTGAAGATGGTAAGGTAAGCAGAGCAGAAGATGCAGACCATAGCAGTGACTATACCGCAGAAAACACAACAGTAACAGTTAAAAACTATGCACCTGACATTGAAAAGACGGTAAAAGACCGTACAAGCGACGAGTATCGTAAAGCTGCTGACTACAATGTAGGCGATGAAATTCCGTACAAGATTACTGTTACTGTTCCCCAGAATATCACCCGCCTGAAGAAGTTTGAAGTAACGGATACCCCGACCAATTTGGAAGATCAGGTAGTGGATGCTAAAGGTAACTCCCTTATCAGTGTCCAGTATAATAGTGACGAAGGCTTGGTAGCCGTTCCTACAGACGCATACACCATTGCTGAACTTGGCAATGGTTTTAAGGTTACATTTGTTCCCGCCAAGATGGAAGCATATGCAGGTAAGCAGATTGTCATTAGCTATAAGGCAATACTGACTGATGATGCAGATATGACCACTGATGGCAACTCGAACCAGGCTAAGCTGGAGTACTCTAACAAAACAGATGTGAAAGATGAGGATAAGGACGCGCCGGAGAACAATAATAAACGCGGCGATGAAACTGTCGTTTATACGTTCCAGATTCAGATTGTGAAGAAGGCTGATGTCCAAGAAAATGGTAAAGATATCTTCCTTGATGGCGTAACCTTTGATTTGTATAAGCTGGTAGGAAAAACTGAGAAGATTCCTGACGATGCAATCGAAATTAGTGCCGCTACAGCAAACGCACTGAAACTTCCGGCAGCAGGCGCTGACCAGAAATGGGTAAAAGTTAAGTCTGATATCACAACGGGTACTGACGGTAAAGTCAATGTGAACGGACTTGCAAACGGCACTTACTATCTGGTAGAAACTAAAACGAAACAGGGTTATAACCTTTTGAAGGCTCCGGTAGAAGTAAAATTGAGTATTGCTTATAAGACGACATGGGATGAAACCTTGCAGTATAAAGATGGTGTACTGGTTAAGCGTGATGTGACAAAAAAGGTAGAAACTTTTACTAAGGATGGTACTCAGACTGGCATTACCGAGGGCGATAAGACGTATGGCCGCCATGTTACCGTCATCATCAACCGCAAGGGCTTCGACCTGCCCACCACCGGTGGTTTCGGCACCCTGCTGTTCAGCGGCATTGGTGTGCTGCTGGTTGTGGCCGGTGTTGGCGTGCTGCTGAGCCTGAAAAAGAAGAACCGCACCTGATGCACCTGCCGCAAGGCAAAATAATTTTACAATTCACCAATAGGGTATAGAGGGATAATCCATCATACACAGGGGGAGGGCCGGGTTTGGCCCTCCCCCTATGGTGGGTTATTGGGGAATAAATTTTTTTGGGTGTACATGGCCGTTGTTCGGTTGATTTTTAGGTTCTGCGTGGGGAAACACCCTACGGGTTAGGTTTGTGGCGGGGAACCACCCCTCAGGCCGCTCCGCGTCCAGCTCCCCTCAAGGGGCGCCAATATCTCGCGTGGGGAACCTAAAAATAAATAGGGCAAGGCCCGTCAACGGGCCGATGGCGGGCATCGGCCCCTACAAATGGTTTTTATGTTTGCGGCGCGGGGTGGATGGGCGGCAATTATTAGGCCCGTCAAACGGGGCGTCGGGGACGCCGCCCCCTACATGCAGGGCGAGGTTTATTACAATTTTGTGGTGTGCAACGCCGTAAGGCCCTACAGATTATTTTATTGTTATTCACTACCCTAAAAACCACCCCCAACCCAATATCTCCTGAGCGGCGCAATGCGCCGCGGTCCACCACAATGATTCATTATTCTTTATTATTTATTCTTTTGCCTACTTCCAATTCCTAATTTCTAATTTCTAATTGCATCAGCTCCCAACTTCAACCCTCTCACGGAAAGGTTCGCGGTGACGCTATGGATACCACAACAAAACTAAAAGTCGGCTTTGCGGCCTTGATGATCCTGTCCGGCATTGGGGTGGCATCGTACCCGGTTATCAGCAACGCGGTGGCGCAGCGCCACGCCAGCGAAGCGATCCAAAATTACGATGATACCGTAAAAAGCATGGATACCGAAAAACTGGACGCCGCCAAGGAGGCCGCCCGCCGCTATAACCAGCAGCTGGACAGCGCCGTGGAGCGCGATGCCGCAGGCGAAGCGGAGGAT
>ULOS01014537.1_pt1 | contig 9614 bp, 6 predicted proteins | sample 1952701 | NCBI WGS metagenome assembly ULOS01 (sample SAMEA4835607, study PRJEB28245) | human gut metagenome | biome: gut microbiome; material: fecal sample | place: Denmark | collected 2008 | reverse complement strand
CACTATCACTCCCCCTGAATTCCCCCGCCGGGAAATGAATCAACCGAAAAAGTCAGAGGAAAGTCCACAGCCGGTTTTTGCAACCAGATCCGTTCAGCAAAACGATAAGGATGCCAGTCCACCCGTTCCATCCCCTGAAATCTCCCGGCAGCGGACATGGCCGATATTTATGGCCGGAATGGTTGTGATGGCCGGTCTCGGCGGAACAGGATTATGGGGCTGGTCGCAGCTTAATCAGCCGGACGCGCTAATCCAGCGAATACAACTGTCTGTCATGCCGTTGCCGCTGTCGCTGGAGAGCGGCGAACTGGCAAAGCTGGATGTAAAGGATAAGGCGCTGCTGGCTCAGAACAGAACAATTGCGGCAAGTCAGATGCAACTGGAGCAGTTAAACAAATTGCCTGCCCGCTGGCCACTGGAGCAGGGATATCGCCAGCTACGCCAGCTTGATGCCCTGTGGCCGGATAATCCTCAGGTCAGGGCGCTGAACGCGCAGTGGCGCAAACAGCGGGAGCTGAGCGCCCTGTCTGCTGAGGCACTGAATGGCTATGCTCAGGCGCAGAGCCAGCTACAGCGCCTGTCGGCGCAGCTGGATGCACTGGATGAACGTAAGGGGAGATATCTGACCGGTTCGGAACTAAAAACGGCGGTGTACGGCATCCGGCAGTCGTTAAAGGAGCCGCCGCTGGAAGAACTGCTTCGGCAACTGGAAGAGCAAAAACAGACCGGAGAGGTTTCGCCAACGCTGTTGACGCAAATTGATACCCGGTTAAATCAGTTGTTGAATCGCTATGTCATTTTACTGGATACGAAGGTGGAACAAAGTCAGTAAACATCGGGGGATTTATGTACCAATAAGGGATATGTGACCTTGCCATTTTTTAAAGGAGTCTCTGTGTACAAAAAAAGAGAGGAACAGGCCATTCGATCTACTCGTTGATTCACATCAGATAATGAGTGTATATTTCGGTAGATAGCTTGGGTTCGGGAACAGTGAATACCTTAAGTTTCAAAAGATTGGATTAACCTCTTGACTGTGGCCCCCGCAACCAATTTATTAGAATGCTGACAAACCGCAATGTGTTCTACAAATTGCGGTTTTTTTGTATTTAAAATCTTTGTTCGCTGAACTCACAACACGTTTTTTATCTCCCTTCCTGCGAAGTAATCAATTATCGACTGGGCAACGTGTATCCCGGTTTGCTGGTATGACTCAACGGTGGCGGCCGCGATATGCGGCGTTGTAATGATATTTTTGGCATGTAGCAGTGGGCTAAATTGCGCCAACGGTTCAGAGCTAAACACATCCAGCGCCGCAAACACATTTCGTTCTTCAATCACCTGAAGTAAAGCGCCCTCATCCAGCAACTTTCCCCTTGCGACATTGATGAGCAGAGCACCATTGCGCATCATCGACAAATATTTATGACTAATGAAGTTCTCCAGCCCAGAAGAAAAAGGCAAAAGAACAATGATGACATGCGACTGCATAAAGATATCTTCAATTGATACAAACTGAACTCCAGCTTTGTCAGCAACCTGATAGTCGGGTTGTTTGTCAAAAGCTAAAAGCTCAACATCAAAACCGGATAACCTTTTCGCCAGAGTTTTACCTATATTACCGTAGCCAACCAGGCCAATCCGTTTCCCTTGTAATTCACAGCCATGCGACTCACCCCAGTAGCCATTTTGCATCGCATGATAGCTGCCAGGGATATTTCTCATGCTCGCGAAGATAAGTCCAATGATAAATTCCGCAACCGCATTTGAATTAATCCCAACCGCATTATTGACAACAATACCGGATTGCTGTGCCGCACGAAGATCAATATTGTCTATCCCCGTCCCGAATCTCGATATTATTCTCACACCAGGCAGCAATGATAGCGTGTCCGCCTGATAACCATCTTTTCCGGCGATGACCGCGCAAATAGATTCTCGTAATGCAGTGGATTCTGATTTAAGCAGATGCTCCATATTATTCTTAATAATAAGATTAAAATTATTCTCTCTTAGCAACTTGCTGGCGGAAACACAGCGTGCTGAAAAGCTGGGGACGGTGACCAGAACATTTTTCATAGCGGACACTCACTTCAAAGAACGCCACCCCAAAAGATGGCGTGACCGGTTACTGTATTTATATTTTGAAATTATGAATTTGCTTTAATGCCGAGTGCACCTCCTGGATGATATAAGCCGAAATCAGCACGAGTAAATTTTTTCAATTCAGAGAGTGCAAGCGCCACCGCATCACCAACAACCAGAACAACAGTCGACGAGCATGACGGTGCTAAACCTAAATTATCCGCCTCACTTTTGACGGGGATTTCAACAGATAAATCACAACTTATCGCAAGCGATGAGTGATGACTGCGGGTAAAAGAGATCAAATAATTACCCATTTTTTTCAAACTAGGCAGTGTCGCCAGGATTTCCGCCGTCTCACCACTGTTTGAAATAAGAATAACAACATCGTCTTTCGCCACCATTCCAAGGTCGCCGTGTACCGCTTCCGTACCGTGAACAAAAAACGAGGGAGTTCCGGTACTGGCAAAAGTTGCTGCGAGTTTTCTGGCAATAATACCGGACTTACCAACACCAATAAAAACAACTTTTCCCTGACAAGATTGTAATACTTTAATTAAATTAGCGAATTCAGAAAGTGGGGAATCAATAACCTCTTCTACTGCTTTAAGTTCGTTATGCATAAAATGTTTAATGAGATGGATAAGATCCGTGTTATTCATTTTTATTCTCCCTGATTAATATTTTTAATTACACTCACAAGACGCGTAAGCCCCATATATAATTTTTCTCGACCGCAGGCCAGGTTCAGACGAAGGTAGCCCTCCCCCTCCGTTCCATAGACATGCCCCGCCATAATGCCCACTTTGCCTTCATGAATTAATCGACTGTAGAATTCATCAAAAGGATAACCAATAGCAGAACAATCTATCCAGGAAAAATAGCAACCATCAGCTGGCCTTACGATCAATTCTGGAATATTTTCATTCAGATACTGCTGGGTGAATTGAATGTTAGAGGCAATATGTGCCTTTAATGACTTTAACCATCCCTCACATTCGTTATAGGCAATAATAGTTGCAATTATATTCAGTACTGATGGGGAGTTTACAAAATCGCGATACCTCGATATCGTTCTGAACTTATGATTAAAATTATCGTCAGTTGAAATCATATACGATCCTGTTAGTGCAGGAACATTAAATGTTTTCGATATCGAGTTAAATACTACTACTTTTTCTTTTTTTATTTTAAGCGCGGATGTAAAGCTACGATTAAAAACAAAATCACTATGGATTTCATCTGAACATAACCAGACATTATGCCTTGTACAGCTTGCAGCGATTTTATGCAGTTCTTCTTCCGACCAGACTGTTCCTGTCGGGTTATGAGGATTACATAATAACACCATCTTTGCGCTTTTAATCTTAAGATCAAAATCTTGCCAGTTGATAGCGTAGCCCCCCTCATTTTTTATAATCAAAGAGGCTGTCAGAATATTTCGCTCGCTATGTTTAATTACATCAAAAAATGCATTATAGACAGGTGTAAAAACGAGAATATTATCACCATGCGATGTCAATAACTCTATTGCTTTTGCAATAGAGTACATCACACTGGGGCTATAGGTTATCCATTCAGGTTTAATATCTGTTTGATATTGTTGATAATACCAGTTTACTATCGCATTCAGATATTCACCATGTTGCCAACGACTGTACCCTAAAATCGGGTGTTCCAGGCGTTTTTTTAATGCTCTGGTGATAGCGTCTGGTATCGGAAGATCCATATCTGAAATAGAGAATGGTAGTACATCTTTTACACCAAATCTGTCCTCGCAAAAGTCCCATTGGGTACAATATGTTCCTTTGCGGGAAACAGGAGTATTAAAAACATCCATCAGTATATCCCCATATAGTTATCCATATCCCGACGCAGGGCGATGACTTTAGTGCCGATAATGACTTGTAGGGTATTTTGATCAAGTTTAACAACCGCAATTCCGCCGGCTCTTTTTATTGCAGCCTCGTCAAGCAATCCCATATCTGCGATTGTTAAACGTAAACGAGTTACGCAATTATCCAGTGACTTAATATTCTCTTTACCACCAAGTGCCTTAACCATCTGCTCCGCCGCTTGCAGCTCTGATTTATCAGGAGTTGGGATATCCGCTATAGCCGTATCCTCATGAGCGTTCAGCGTGACAGGACTGGACTCTTCACGGCCTACCGTCATCAGGTTAAATTTGAGAATAGTCCAACGGAACACAAAGTAATAAATGAAGAAATAGGCCACTTCGACACACACCGCGATCGGCCAACCTGTTCTTGTGCCACGCAATACGCCAAAGCTAATAAATTGAATCAGATCGCCAGTAAATCCCATCTTCACGCCCATATATGGCAGAACCATGTTAGCGAATCCATTCATAAAGGCATGGAAGACAAACAGCAGTGGACTGACAAATAAGAACAGAAACTCAATCGGTTCGCTGACGCCGCCAATAATCACCGTAAGCACCCCGGAAATAAGCAATGCTTTGATAGCCTTTCTGTTTTGAGCATGAGCAGTGCGATACATCGCCAGCGCGGCACCAGCCAGACCATACTGAATCATCAGTTTGCCCTGCTCCATTTTCCCCGCCAAATCCAGCGGAATGACCGCATTCTCTTTGACGTATGCCATAAACATGTTCAGGGTGCCGTAATATTCTTCGCCACCAATCACAGCCGAACCGCCGATTGGCGTAAAGCGGAAAACTGACGTCACCAGATGGTTTAAGCCAAAAGGAATCGTCACGCGTTCGGCAACTGCATAGAAGAAATAACCAACAGGACCGGAAGTTGAAATCCAGTGTCCAATGAGCATGAAAAGATTGAAAAACGGCGGCCAGATAAAAGGAATGATCAGACCAAATCCACTCATCACAATCAGTGTAATGATAGGCACCAGACGTGGGCCGCTATAAAAACCTAACGATTCAGGAATGCGTAAATTAACGATCTTTTTATACATGCTGGCGACTAATAACCCAGCAACAATTCCCCCCAACACGCTGGTATTGTAGGACTGGATCCCCAGAATGATGGTTTGCCCATGTGTCGACATTTGGTCAGCAACGACCAATAAGTCGTGCTGTTTAAGATAAAAGTTCGTTCCCAGATGCATCGCCATAAAACCAATTAAGCCAGAAAAAGCACCATAGGCTTTATCCTCTTTATCTTTTAATAATCCTAAGGGAATCGCTATCGCAAACAATACAGGTAAATTAACAAAGGCAAACAAACCAAGACTAACAATGAAATCAAGTATGGTTTTAATTATTGGAATAGCCAGAAATGGAATTAACTTTGCCATATCATCACTGGCTAAACCACTTCCCAGCCCTAGCATCATGCCACATACACTTAGCAGAGCAATGGGATACATAAATGCCTTCCCCAGGCTCTGAAAAAAACTCCAGGCTTTCTTTTGTTTCATGTGGGTTATCTCATATAAATGTTATATATAATTAGTCCATTAATACTTTGGTACGAATAGAGAGATATAGTTTTTCTTCTAAAATTAATTCATATTTAAAAGTGGCATACAGATACCGTTCAATTTCATGAATTGCGCGCTGTAACAGGATGTCCTTTTCAAGAAACTGTTCATAGATATCACCAATATCTTTCTGTTTTATTTTTTCATTGCATAACACGCGACTTGAAAAATATTTAAGGTGCATCATAAATCTGGAATAGTTAAATGAACTTCTGTCCACCTTTCTGTTATAAACAACTTCAATAAGCTCCGTGATTATTTGCGACAACTCAATAATCCGTACTGATTCATAATCAACTGAATTTTCATAATTATTTAAAATATGCAATGCTATAAAACCAATCTCATCATCAGGAAGTTGAACGCTGAATTGCTCATTAATGATAGTTAATGCATCGCGACTTATCGCATACTCTGCTTTGTACAACGCTTTGATTTCATCAAGGAAAACATTATTAATTTGTATACCTGAAACGACTCGGGATATTGCATTCGAAATGTGATCCGCAAGAATCAATAGTAGCGATGGATTGAGATTTTTTTCGAGATTTTTCTCCGCATATTGCACTATTTTTTCGGCAACAAACACATACTCAATATCTACATGTTCAATCAATTTATAGAGTTTGTTTTTTTGTTCATTTCTGACATAAAAAATCCGGTTAGCCGGATGCTCAGGGACCAACATTCCATATTTTTTGTTGTAACCGACGCCAGGCCCAGAAATGATAACCTCCTGTCCATTCATCGATGCCTGCACACAATTATTGTTCATGACTTTTTCGATGATCATTCCATGGCTCCAAAAAAAAAGGCAAGGCACGTCAGAAGTAATAACTACTTCAAACATTGCCTTGCCTGATTTAACAGTTACAAGATGATTAACTAATGCGTATACATTACACGGAATTGTGCTTAATTAAAGAGATGGTCGGCTTATTTTTCAAGCCGACATTCAAATATCCGACATCAGTCACAAAACCAGCGTCTAATATTCAGGTAAATGTTATCTATTCAACGAAATATAAATTCATTGAATAAATAAAAACATTATCCCCTTCTCGCCAGCGTCGCCCCATCGGCAAAATACGCTTTAATTCCCGCAAGAATAGACTCCGCAACTTCCTGCTGGAAAGTCGCCGTTTTCAGTTTACGCTCTTCCTCAACGTTACTGATAAACGCCGTTTCGACCAGAATGGAGGGAATATCTGGTGCCTTTAGTACGGCAAACCCAGCCTGTTCAACTTGATTTTTATGCAGCTTGTTGATTTTACCGAGCTTATTCAGCACCGCTTTACCAAACTTAAGGCTGTCGGCAATGGTCAGCGACTGCACCATATCGAACATGGTGTGGTCGACATAGCGGTCACCGCTTTTGCTTACGCCACCAATCAAGTCCGAGGCGTTCTGGGTTTGTGCCAGATATTTTGCCGCAGTACTGGTTGCGCCTTTGGTTGAGAGCGCAAACACCGAGGAACCGCTCGGCTGGCGACTGGTAAAGGCGTCGGCATGGATAGAAACAAACAAGTCAGCGCGCTGTTTCTGGGCTTTTGCTACGCGCACTTGCAACGGAATGAAGATGTCTTCATTGCGCGTCATGTACACCTTCATATTGCCCTCTTTCTCGATCAGAGAGCGCAGACGGCGAGCTATTTGCAATACCACGTCTTTTTCGCGCGTTTTGTATTTCCCCACCGCACCGGAGTCTTCGCCACCGTGGCCAGGGTCAAGCATAATGACAATCGGACGATCCCGCCCAGCTTTACCCGGTTGTGGACCACTTTGTGCTGGCGGCACCTGCTTTTCGAGGTCGCCTTTGTTGTAATCCTCCAGCAGCGCCAGCAGCGGGTCCTGCATATCCTGTGCATTGGCCGGATAGAGGTCCATCACCAGACGCTCTTTAAACCCGGCGACCGGCGCAAGGGCAAACAGCTGCGGTTTTACGTTTTGCTTTAATTCAAAAACCATACGTACGGTTTGCGGGTCAAATTGCCCGACGCGCGCCGACTTGATGAACGGGTCGTCAGCGCGGATTTGCGCAGCCATCCCCTTGAGCACCGAGTTCAGGTTTACATCTTCGATATCCACCACCACGCGTTCAGGATTACTCAACGCGAACTGCTTATATTTCAGCTGACGATTTGATTCTACCGTCACGCGGGTGTAGCTGGACGCAGGCCAGACGCGCACCGCCACGACCTGGCTGACCGCAGCCAGGCTGACCTGACTTACGCTCAATAGCCACATGGCACCCGCGCCTTGCAGTAAACGACGACGGCTGATTGCAGTGTTGGATCCTGACATGCCTCTCCCGAGCAAAAGAAATCTAAGCTGTGTAACAAGTAAACGACCAATTTGACCGGAAACTTTAGCGAAAGACGCATAATCTGTCATCTATAAAACGGTAAACATTCTTTTTATATTCACGGTATTACTGATAAAAAACTCGCTCCCGCATAAAATTTACACTTGCACCCTGCAAAAAAACAGAATAAAAATACAATAATTTCGAATAATCATGCAAAGAGGTGTACCGTGGTAAAGGAACGTAAAACCGAGCTGGTCGAGGGATTCCGCCATTCGGTTCCCTATATCAATACCCACCGGGGAAAAACGTTTGTCATCATGCTCGGCGGTGAAGCCATTGAGCATGAGAATTTCTCCAGTATCGTTAATGATATCGGGTTGTTGCACAGCCTCGGCATCCGTCTGGTGGTGGTCTATGGCGCACGTCCGCAGATCGACGCAAATCTGGCTGCACATCACCACGAACCGCTGTATCACAAGAATATACGTGTGACCGACGCCAAAACACTGGAACTGGTGAAGCAGGCAGCGGGAACATTGCAACTGGATATTACTGCTCGCCTGTCGATGAGTCTCAATAACACACCGCTGCAGGGCGCGCATATCAACGTCGTCAGTGGTAATTTTATTATTGCCCAGCCGCTGGGCGTCGATGACGGCGTGGATTACTGTCATAGCGGGCGTATCCGGCGGATTGATGAAGACGCGATCCATCGTCAACTGGACAGCGGTGCAATAGTGCTAATGGGGCCGGTCGCTGTTTCGGTCACTGGCGAGAGCTTTAATCTGACCTCGGAAGAGATTGCCACTCAACTGGCCATCAAACTGAAAGCTGAAAAAATGATTGGTTTTTGCTCTTCCCAGGGCGTCACTAATGACGACGGTGATATTGTCTCCGAACTTTTCCCTAACGAAGCGCAAGCGCGGGTAGAAGCCCAGGAAGAGAAAGGCGATTACAACTCCGGTACGGTGCGCTTTTTGCGTGGCGCAGTGAAAGCCTGCCGCAGCGGCGTGCGTCGCTGTCATTTAATCAGTTATCAGGAAGATGGCGCGCTGTTGCAAGAGTTGTTCTCACGCGACGGTATCGGTACGCAGATTGTGATGGAAAGCGCCGAGCAGATTCGTCGCGCAACAATCAACGATATCGGCGGTATTCTGGAGTTGATTCGCCCGCTGGAGCAGCAAGGTATTCTGGTGCGCCGTTCTCGCGAGCAGCTGGAGATGGAAATCGACAAATTCACCATTATTCAGCGCGATAATACGACTATTGCCTGCGCAGCGCTCTATCCGTTCCCGGAAGAGAAGATTGGGGAAATGGCCTGTGTGGCAGTTCACCCGGATTACCGCAGTTCATCACGGGGCGAGGTTCTGCTGGAACGCATTGCCGCTCAGGCGAAGCAGAGCGGCTTAAGCAAATTGTTTGTGCTGACCACGCGCAGTATTCACTGGTTCCAGGAACGTGGATTTACCCCAGTGGATATTGATTTACTGCCCGAGAGCAAAAAGCAGTTGTACAACTACCAGCGTAAATCCAAAGTGTTGATGGCGGATTTGGGTTAAGCGATGAAAATCGCCGGATGCGGCAGGCGTAACACTCGTGCGTCGCATCCGGCAATTACGTTTATTCCCGCGAACTAAACAACGCCGCCAGACCACTGCGCCGCTCGGTGCGCGTGGCAATTGCCGCACTTAAAATGCGCTCATCGGCATACAGCGACAGACGGCGACGCGCGCGGGTC
>ULOS01030634.1_pt1 | contig 9683 bp, 8 predicted proteins | sample 1952701 | NCBI WGS metagenome assembly ULOS01 (sample SAMEA4835607, study PRJEB28245) | human gut metagenome | biome: gut microbiome; material: fecal sample | place: Denmark | collected 2008 | reverse complement strand
TGGTTTGACGGGCAGAACATCAACGAAGCTCTGTTCTGTGAAGAATTTCTGCATGAGCGCAGGATCATCTTTGCAAACGGAGCTTTTTTCACGCCTGATGGTCGAGTGACTGACGATCTCCCTCTGCGTGGGGAGATTTACGACAAGCTGAAATTCTGCGCAGTGAACAATATCCCCCGGAAGATTACCAACATTCTGGAAGTGCTGAAGCTGGAAGCGCAGGTGCCTGACTTTCCACCAGAGCAGGACAGCATTCATGTATCCAACGGTACGCTGCTGCTGAATGAAACATTTACCGAAGGCGGATCGGCTATCGTGCGGAGCCGTCTGCCTGTTGCCTACAACCCCAATGCACCTGCACCCATAATCTGGCTGACCTTTCTGGACGGGCTTCTCTATCCAGAGGACATCCCCACCTTGCAGGAGTTTATTGGCTACTGCTTGATTCCCTCCAACAAGGGGCAGCGTATGATGGTGATTAAGGGAAATGGCGGCGAGGGAAAATCCCAAATTGGGGCCGTGCTTTCGGCTATCTTTGGCACGAATATGAAAGACGGCAGCATCGGCAAGATTTCCGAAAACCGCTTCGCCCGTGCCGATCTGGAACACATCCTGCTGTGCGTGGATGATGATATGCGGATGGAAGCCCTGCGCCAGACCAACTATGTAAAATCCATCGTGACGGCACAGGGCAAGATGGACTTGGAACGCAAAGGTAAACAGAGTTACCAGGGCTGGATGTTCGCCCGGTTGCTGGCATTCAGCAACGGGGATCTGCAAGCCTTATACGACCGCAGTGACGGATTTTACCGCAGACAACTTGTGCTGACCACCAAGGAAAAGTCCGTGGACAGAGCCGACGATCCTGACCTTGCAGAGAAGATGAAAGCCGAAGCAGAAGGTATTTTCCTATGGGCGTTGGAAGGATTACGACGGCTTGCTGCGAATAACTTCAAATTCACAGAGAGCGACCGTATCCGGGAAAATCGGGAGGCGGTCAAGCGTGACAACAACAATATCTTTGATTTCATGGAATCGGAAGGATACATCCGGCGCAAAGCGGATGCGTCCATCAGTTCCAAGGATTTCTATGAAATCTACCGAATGTGGTGCGAGGAAAATTCCCTTGCACCGCTGAAAGCCCGCAGCTTCAGCGACGCCATGATTGCCAATGCCAGGAGATTCAATCTGGAGCATTGCAACAACATCACCAACTCTGCTGGACGGCGGGTGTGGGGCTTTATGGGCGTGGAAGCTGTGGCAAGACCTCATATAAATGGGTTTTACGATGTTTCGCCGTGTACGTACGTACCGGAGGACTGGCGGGAATGATTTTGCCAGTCATGCTCTGTACGTATGTACGCAGCATTTACCCCTGTTCTCTCTTGTTATAGGAAACAGCGGTTTTCAGAGCCGACCTGTTTTCGGGCATTGAAAATCAATGGTAATGAAAACAGCAAAGTTTTTGATCGCAGGACGAAACCATTTCACCAAATCATGCTTCTCTAAACCGTGTACCCTGTTCACGGAACAATGGGTATTTTCTCTATTCCAGACCAAACCGCACGAAACAGCAAAGCGGGATATGGTCATATATGGACAGGACATCACAAGCGAAATTCTGAACGGATTTCGGAGATTGCAGATTTTTCACTGTTCGGTGCATCCACTCTACCTTGGAGCGCAGAGGTTGCACCGACACATGAACTGAATTATGGAGGATTTTATCAATATGAATATACGCAACGAAATAAAGGCACAGATCATCCGTGCCGGGATGACCATGCAGGAAGTTGTTGACCTGCTCTCGGACGAGTACGGATGGAGCGACAGCGTTTCCAACCTGTCCGCAAAATTGCAGCGGGAAAGCATCCGATACAAGGAAGTATTGGAGCTTGCCGCTGTGCTTGGCTACGACATCGTATGGCAGAAAAGACGGGAGAAGTGATGCCCCGGCAACAGCCCCTCGCATCTCCCGTCCCCATAGGCGCACCGCAGTGCTGCCTATGGATGGCAGTGAAAGATACGGTTTTCGCTGCCACCGTCTGCAAGAGGAAGTTTGCCAGAACAGCTTCATGCAGACGGGCTGACCATGGGAAAAGTTGCAGACATTTTCGCCTTGGTCAGCAGAGGTCGCCGCAGTGACCGCACTCCCCCTCGGGAGAGCCCTCGGAGAGCCCACGGCACTTTGCAGCCAGTATGGATGAAAGTGTAATAGTGGGTTATTACACTTTGAAAAAGTGCCGTTCCTCAGCCCTCCACTGTCTGCAAATCTTAAAGAAAGGACAAAAATCTATGGCAAGAAATGATGGAATTGATCGTACCTTAGCCAGAAATCAGGACTTAGAAACTCCGGATGATGTGGCAAAAGTACAGGAACACAATGAGCGTGAAAAAGACCGTTATTCCAATGTGGACATCGTGCCGGAACGCACTCCGCTGAATGTTTACTTCAAAGCCCCCACCGATGATTATGTAAAAATGTTTGAGCAGATGGAGCAGGACAAGATCATCTCCACCAGAGGGCTGAAACCGGATGCCGTCAAATATGGCGAGTTGGTTTTCGATGTGAACTCCGCTTATTTCTACAACCACGGCGGCTATGAATTTGCAAAACAGTTTTATGCCGATGCCTATAAAGCCGCCGTGGAGATCGTGGGCGGTGAGCAGTATATCCTCTCCGCTGTAATGCATGCCGACGAGCGCAACCGGGCAATGTCGGAAGCTCTAGGTGAGGATGTGTACCACTATCACCTTCATGTGGTTTATATCCCGGTGGTAGAGAAGCAAATTCTGTGGTCGAAGCGATGTAAGGATGAATCCCTCCGGGGAACGGTAAAGGAAACGATCACACAGGTCAGCCGCAGTAAGAAGTGGGAATCCAAACCCGTTCTTGATGAAAACGGAAATCCTATGTTGAACGCAAAAGGGAAAAAGATTTTGAAGTCGTCCTACAGTGTGCTGCAGGATGACTTTTTCAATTTCATGCGAGCTGCCGGATATACCAATGTGGAGCGTGGAGAACGTGGCAGCACCGAGGAACATCTGACCGTGACACAGTTCAAGGTACAGGCAGAACAGCAGCGGCTGGAAGCTGTGACCGGACAGGTAGCACAGGCTGAGCAGAGTTTGGAGGATACCAAAGCTGCCACGGAAAAGCAGAAAAAGAAACTGGAAGTTCTGAAAAAGGAAACTAAGACCGCAAAGGCCATTGCGCTGACGGTACAGGATATTGAAGCGATGGGCAAGAAAGCTACCTTCGGAAACAATATCACGCTGACACCGGATGAATGCGACACACTCAAACGCTATGCAGTCAATGGCATTATTGCCAATGCCGACAATAAGCGTTTGAAAGAAAAACTGGCTTCCGCAGAAAAGACGGTTTCCATCTGGAAGCAGCGGTATGAAGCGGTAAACGAAAAATATATGGAACTTAAACAGAAAGCCCAACCCTTTCTGGATGCACTGGAAATCACATCCGAAAGAGTTCGGGCTTTTATTTCTGCCGTCCTCGCCAGAGGAAAGGAAACACGGGAAATTCAAACACCTGCCCGTAAGAGTGGACAGGATATGGAAATTTAAGAAAGGAACTATTTGCCTATGAATAAAACCGTAGAGGAAATTAACAAGATGATTATGGATGATGCCCCGATGGAAGAAATCAACGATGCCATCGGCTATATTGATATTTACTCCTGCTTCGATCCGATTTTTGAGCCGCCCATTGATTTTCTGGAAGAATGTCGCAAGCGCTGGGAATCGGCACAGTCTTCTTTTCGCAAAACCATTGAGCGCAAGATTGGGAACACATGGTATGTGATCGAAACAGAGTGTGACGGGATTGAGCCGCTTTCCGATAAGGTAAAACGGCTCATTTTTTCTGACAAGGGGGTGATTTGTTAATGACTGCGACACAAAAGCATGATATAATTCCAGTATGCACAACGGTACTGTCGGCTGACCAACAACCGAAGGAGGATATTATGTTGGATCAGCAGAAAATTACCATTCTCTACTGTCGTTTGAGCAATGAAGATGCCCAAGATGGCGAGAGTAACAGTATCGCAAATCAGCGAGAGTATTTAACCCGATATGCCCGTGACCATGGGTATACAAACCTGAAAATTCTGGTGGATGACGGTTATACCGGGACAAACTTCAATCGTCCCGGTGTGCAGGAAGGCTTTGAGCTTGTCAAGCAGGGGCTTGTGGGCTGCTGGCTGGTCAAAGACCTCAGCCGCTTTGGTCGTGACTATCTGACCGTTGGACAATATACGGATATTATCTTTCCGAGCTATGATGTTCGCTTTATCGCCGTAAATGACGGTGTGGACAGCAACCGGGGAGACAGCGAGGGCTTCGCCGCAATTCGTAATCTGTTTAACGAGTGGTATCCCCGTGATACCAGCAAGAAAGTCCGTGTCAGTCTGCGGCAGAGAGGAACCAGTGGGAAACACATGGGCAAACCGCCCTATGGCTACCGCTGTGACCCGGAGGACAAAGATCACTGGATTCTGGATGAAGAAGCGGCTCCGATAGTCAAGCTCATCTTCGACCTTTGCATTGACGGCAAAGGCCCGGAGCAGATTGCAAGGATTCTGGAAGATAAACAGATTCTTACTGCAAAAGCGCTGTATGCCAAACGCAAAGGCAATCCGCTACCGGAAAGACCTTACCACTGGGGAAACCAGTCCATTGTAGGGATTTTGGAACGGCAGGAGTACACAGGCTGTACCTGCAACTTCAAGACCTATTCCAAGTCCTACAAGCTGAAAAAGCGGATTCCCAACGAGCCAGAGAATATGTTCTATCTGCCGGACACACAGGAAGCGATTGTATCTCAGGCACAGTTTGACCGGGTACAGGAACTGAGGAAAAACAAGCGCCGTCCCGCAAAAGCGGAACGGCAGGGATTGTTCTCCGGGCTTCTGTTCTGTGCCGATTGCGGCGGCAAGCTCCACTTTGCCACAAGCAAGAGCTTTGAGGGGAAGCAGGATCACTATGTCTGCAATCACTACAAGAGCAATCGTGGCACTTGTACTGCTCACTATATCCGTGAAGAAACGCTCCGTGACATTGTTCTGGAACGTATCCGGGCAGTCAATGAGTATATCCGCAACGATGTGGAGGGTTTTCAGGAAGAATGGCTACAATGCCGCAGGACAGACCAGGAGCGCAGTATCCGGGATGACAAAAAGAAGTTGGAACAGGCAAAGAAACGCCTTGCCGATCTGGATGTCATTATCTCCCGGCTGTATGAGGACTTCGTTCTTGGGGAACTGAGCAAGGACAGATACAAGAAAATGTCCGCAGACTATGAAGCCGAGCAGGAACGGTTAAAGCTCGAAATTGAAGTTATCGAAGAATGGGTGGAACAGCGGGAAGAAATGAACGACGGTCTGGATGCCTTTATCGCTCTGACACAGAAATATGTGGATGTGGAGGAACTGACGCAGACCATCGTAAACGAGTATATCAAGAAGATCATCGTCTATGCGCCGGACAAGTCCAGCGGCAAGCGCAAGCAGAAAGTGAAGATTTTTTTCAACTTCGTGGACGATGTAGATATTCCCGTTATTTCCGAGCCTATCATCACACAAACAACCTATGAACGCAGAAAAACGGCGTGACCTTCGGGTCACACCGTTCTCTGCGACAAAATAGTTACTTGTCACTATTAAGCCTTGTTATTAACTCTTTATTAGCAGAACTGAATGGTCTGAAAGTGGGCGATACAATAGAATTACAGAATTCGGAAGGTGTTTCTGCTTCAGCTACAATTAAAGGAATTTTTATTTCTGGAAGCGAGAGAAAACAATCGGATACAACGCTTGCTGTAAATCGTGTAGAAAACCAAATTTTTGTTGATAACAACACTTATTCTCAACTGTTTCCAAATAGCGGTTATTATAAGCTGGCAGTTTATGTCCGAAACCCAGAAGAACTTGAAACATTAGAAGCAAATTTGAGTTCAATTTTTTCAGAAAGAGTTGCAATGACAACGTCAGATACTTTGTATCAACAAACGAAAGCTCCGTTAGAGCAGATAATCCGTGTTGTTAAGTTGATGCTTGCTTTGACTTTTATCACAGGGACTACTGTCATCACAATTTTATTGTGTATGTGGATGCGTACCAGAAAAAAAGAAATGGCTATATTTATCAGTATGGGAAAATCCAAAATCAGCATTTTGCTTCAGGTGCTTTTGGAAACATTTGGAGTATTCTTCGTGTCGGTTGCAGGGGTATGTGGAGTGGGCAGTTTTATAGCAGGATTATTAAGTAACCTGCTCATTGCTTCTCAGACAACCGATATTACGCTTGAAGTATCTCTGAAAATGGTGGACATAGCTTCGCTTATAGTTATTGGCGGTGTAATTGTACTAATCGCAGTTACATTTTCGATTTTGCCAATCTTGAAAGCTAATCCAAAAGACACTTTATCAAAAATGGAGGGATAAGCTATGAATATTATTCAAAGAGCAAGGCGTTCCGTTACACGGAAGCCAATAAAAAGTATATTGCTTTTTTTAGTTGTCTTTATTATAAGTTTGTTTTTGCTATCTGGAATGGCAAGCAGAACAGCCAATATTGAAACTCAAGATAAAACCCGACAAGCGATTGGCGCAGGATTTATGCTTGAAGCAAACGAAACCAATCGCCATAAACGAATGGATGAAATTTCAAACAGGATAGGTGATGGAATAGAGGGAACGCTCGATGGTGTCCATCAGAAAAAGATAGATACAATTTACGGAGTACAGTGGCAAGTATGGACAGATAATTCTTTTGAAACTTTGAGGGAAAATGACATAAAAAAAATAGCTGCGGTTTCTGGAATATGTGATTATAACCTTACTACTGCCGTAACTGCTGTAAATCCAGTAAACTTTTCGAGAATTGAAGATAAAGATGTAGACCAGAGCAAGGATATACAAGGTGTCAGTTTAATCGGTAATAAAGATATGAACATGGATGCGAATGTCCTTTCTGGAAATGTGTTTATCAAAGAAGGGCGTATGGTTGAGAGAAATGACACAGATGTATGTGTAATTTCGGAAGAGTTAGCAGCTCTGAACGGTTTGAAAATTGGTGATATATTGGGATTTAATGATTGTCACGATAAAAACGATTCAACTGTTTATGAAGCAGAAATAATCGGTGTTTATTCGGTAAAGCAGTATATGACTCCATATATGGCAGGTGATACTTTCCGTTCTGAAAATGTGATATTTACAGATTTAAGGTTCCCTGAAAAGGCAGAAGGGGAAAGTGATCCGTTATATGAAAAAGCCTATTTTAAAGTTGAAGATGTTGATGCTTATGATACTGTCAAAGAAAATATAAAACGAGTGGATATTGATTGGGAAAGGTATGACTTGATTGACAACAATGGAAATTATGAAACGATGTCTACTAATTTTAATGATTTGGAACGCATCAGCGAAGTCTTAATATGGATTGTTGCACTGGCAAGTTTTATTATCCTTTTCCTCATATTTGTTTTTTGGTTAAAAAGTCGTGTGCAGGAAGTAGGTATATTCCTTGCCATGGGTGAACCTAAAATAAAAATAATCGGGCAAGTGTTATTGGAAGCTCTTATGATAGCCGTAGTCGCCATATCTATTTCATTTGCGATTGCACCGAATGTATCAAAACTTACAACAAATTATTTGGTTGACCAGCAAGTACAGCAAGCACAGGAAGAAAAAGAATTAAATGCTGAAAATGTAGCATTTGATTTTGCGGAAACGGAACAAGAGGTCACGGGGGTATCCGTTAATATTACAGCACCGATGATGCTGTTTGACGGAGTGTCCATTTTAGTTTTGACAAGTCTTTCTGTCATTACAGCAGGGATTACAATATTAATAAAAAAGCCAAAAGATATATTAAGTGAGATGAGTTAAGGAGGATTTGATAATGATTTTAGAAGTTAAAAATATTGACTACGCATATAAGAGCCAGAAGACAAAAAAGGTCTTAAATCATGTATCTATGAGATTTGATGAAGGAAAATTTTACACGATAGTAGGAGCAAGTGGAGCAGGTAAAACAACTTTTCTTTCGCTTCTTGCAGGTCTGGATACTCCTGTAAGTGGACACATTTTATACAATGGAGAGGACATACAAAAACAAGGTTTAAACTACCACAGAAAACATAATGTATCCATCGTATTTCAAAACTATAATCTTATAGATTATCTGACTACTGAGGAAAATGTTAAACTTGGCGGAACTAAAGATGCAAAGGGGCTATTAACTAAAGTCAATATTCCGAGTGAAGCGTGGAAAAGGAATGTTCTTCAATTATCTGGCGGACAGCAACAGAGAGTTGCGATTGCAAGAGCTTTGGCGAGTGATGCAAAAGTGTTGCTTGCTGACGAGCCGACAGGAAATCTTGATGAAGATACAGCAGATGAAGTTATTGAACTATTACAGCGTACGGCACATGAACTTGGGAAATGTGTTATTGTAGTAACCCATAGTAAAAAGATTGCTGATATAGCAGATGAGGTTATACAGATAAAGAATGGAACCATTGAGAAAAACAACGGAACTCTAAGATAAATAATTAAAACATTAGCCCACCAAATAAAAAAAACGGTGTTTTGGTGGGCGGTTTTGACACGTCCGAATAAGTAATTGGCTACCCTCCAGACCCGTTTGGGTTTGGAGGGATTTTTATGTGTTGGGCAAACCCAACCATCACGCTGCTTATCAGAAGCAGCAACTACATATAAAGCACCACATATAAGCGAGGATAAGCTGTTAAAAAAAGCCTTGCTTATGTGTGGGATAAGAACACCGTTGAAGTAGAGATTACATCTCTCTATGTTAGAGCTGAATATACCTATAACTTTGTCCGTGTAGATATGTGTATCTATGCGGACATTTTTTATTCAAAAGACCTTGCCACTTCTGGCGTTGGCTGTCGTAGCCCGCCTCAATCTGAATTTTCTTAAAGAAATTCAGATTGGAGGTACAGATTATGGCTTACAACAAAGCCAGAGAAGAAAAGAAATGGCGGCTCTGGAAAGAAGCCGAGGAAAAACAGTTGCGGAGTTTAGGGGTCAGCGAGGACACCATAGAGCAGCTCCGTGTTCACGATTGGGCTATTTTTAATTCTGATAGGCGGTACTATCAGCGTATGCAGGAAGCAGGTACATACCTTGAGGAAATCGCAGAGGATACAACACCACCCGAAATAAAAACGGTTGAGGACTTTCTGGATAACATCGAAAATCAGCAGCTCTATCAAGTTTTGATTAAGGTGGACAGGCTTACATTGCAGATTACTTTGATGAAGATACAAGGATATTCAACACGTGAAATTGCGGTGTATCTGAATATTACTGAAAAAGCTGTTTACAGAAGAATGGATAGGCTCAAAGAAAAATTAAAAAAAGTTTTTTGAGTAGAGGGGAAAATTGAATATTCCCACGGGCTACAGGGTGAGAGGACAAAAACCTCTTACCCTGTTTTCCTTTGTGTGGCGAAAACGGGATAGCTCCTTGACAACCGAATACCCATTCGCCAAATACTTTCTCTTTGTGATTGCGATGAGCATAAGCGTGTGCAGCGGTACGCCACGACCTGCCGAGCGGCAGCGAGCGATTGAAAGGTGGTGAGCCTATCTTTACCGACTCAAAATATCGGGCAGCTCCCGATTTCGCCATA
>ULOS01027107.1_pt1 | contig 9775 bp, 8 predicted proteins | sample 1952701 | NCBI WGS metagenome assembly ULOS01 (sample SAMEA4835607, study PRJEB28245) | human gut metagenome | biome: gut microbiome; material: fecal sample | place: Denmark | collected 2008 | reverse complement strand
TTACCCAACAATATCTTTAATTAAGGGAGACGGGGCGAAATCTGCCGGATGCAGCCATTATGCCCGAATTATGCGATCTGCTGAACATTCAGCTGAGCGAGCTTTTTCGCGGGGAGCGAATGACGATGGAAGCGCATCAGAAGGCTTTCGATGCATTGCTTCTGGAAATGAAGCAGCGGGAAGAAGCTGCGAATCGGCGGATTCTTCAGCTGGAAAAAGTGCTTGTCTGCATGACGATTGCGGTATCGCTCACGATGATTCTTGGCGGATGCTATCTGGCGAAAGACCATCTTGCCCTCGGAATCGCCTTATTGACATTCAGCGCTGCGGTTGTTTTTGCCGTCTGCTTTGTCGGCGTGAAAATCGAGCATGACACCGGCTATTACGAATGCCCCGAATGTGGAAAACGCTATGTGCCGACCATGAAAGCCGTCGTGATGGCACTGCATCGCGGCACAGCCCGCAAGATGACGTGTCCGTTCTGCGGAAAATGTGCCTATCATCAGAAGGTGCTTGCAAGGTAATTCTATTTCCGAATGCACCTGCGCCAGCTGCATGCGCCTTGGCGCATGCTTATCTGGAAATAGGATAAAGGTAACAGGGTGTCAAGCGCTTTTGCTTGACACCCTGGATTTTTTATAATGCTTTTCACCCATTAGCCTGCGGCGGTCACTTCATGATCATCTCTTTGTCCGACGGCAGCGGTTTCAGCGGCGCGGACGGCAGCGTCTGATACCAGTATGCGCAGGAAGTATAGTCGTCGTACCGCGGTCCAGTCCATCCCATGTTGTCCAGCGTCATGCGAAATCCGGTTTCAAAGTGGATCGGGTCAGCAACGTGGAAGCGGTACAGCAGAAATCTCTGCTGGCCGTTGTAAAATGCACGGTTATCACCGTAAATGGCGTACATTCCGCTGTAGAGACCGCTGTAAGTCTGATAGGATTTAATCTGCACATCATTTCCAAAGCCGTAGGAGCCGCAGAAATAATCCTCTGTGCCTGTATAGTGAATGGAAGGATATTTATCATCGTCTATGTACATTCTGGCTTCGCCTTCCACCCAGCAGGTGTTGTTTCCGTTCATTCCGGTGGCCAGGGTCACGCCCACGAACTGACCTTTTCCCTGAATGCCATCGATAATGGTGTAGGAACGCCCCTTCTGAACGGGATGCTCCTGACGGTAGGAAGCATGGAAATATCCGATCTCGTCAGGCACCTCACAGTGGCAGCCGGTAATGATATAATACAGGCTCTGATCCTTTTCGCCACGGTTTTCCATAGTGATTCGGCAATGCTTTTTGAAAGGCATCTCCCAGTAGCAGTTCAGTCCCCGTCCGGGAGCCACCAGGATTTGTGCGGAATTGAGCACCGCGTATTTTCCATCCCTGTCCACAAAATTCTCATCGTATGCGGTTCCGAAAAATGCGGAAATGGGCGCTTCCACGGAAGGATATTCGCAGTTGTCCCAGTACATGCGAATCACGAAGCTGTGTCCAACGTAGCCGGTAAACCAAATGCTCTGGATCATTCCGGGACCGTCGGTGTCCACCAGCGTCACTGTCTCCCCTGCGCGAATCGCCACGGTCGGACTGAGCTTGGTGCAGTCTCCTCCTTTGGAACCGCCCGCTCTGGCGCCTGTGGGATTTTCTGCGGAGAAAGCGAAGGTCTTTGCATTGCTGATCATGCAATACGGTTTCATAGGTCTTGCCTCCCTTGTTTTAACGTATCCTCGCTATTCATTTTGTGGTTCTTGACAGAACGACATTCGTTGCTGTCAGCGTTCCATCTGTCACAAAAGGATACGGAACTTCTTTCCCGTTCCAGTCTGTTCGATCACTGTGACAATATTATAGCATCTGTACAGTGATTGCGCAAGTCCTTGAAAAGCGAACATAAAAAAGAAAAAACACCTGATGCCATGCTTTACTGCTCTCTTGCATGTGCTTGACGCCGCTTCACTGCTGCGCGAAACGGCGTCTTTGACAGTCTGAATTGTACATCTGACAAGGGATATCATAGTTCCTTGCAAAATGCAGTCATGATAAAGAAATCGCCCGATGCGTGCGGAGTATTTCCCGCGCATCGGGCGATTCTTCTATAATGGCAGCACCGCGCAACTCGGCGGCGCGTCGGGCGGTGTTGCCTAATACTATTTCCAGATGAAAATTCGCAAGCAGATGGCACAGTTGAATCTGGAAATAGTATAAATACCGTTATTCTTCCGGCAGCGGCGCAATCAGTTCGCGGTCGCACTTGCGGTAGAGCAGCAGGCAAATCGTCAGCGAGACGATTTCCGCAATCGGGAACGCCCACCAGATGGCGTTCGGGCCGATAAGGGACAGCGCCCACGTCGCGGGCAGCAGCACAATCAGCTGGCGGCACAGGCTCATAATCAGGCTGTATGTGCCGCGGCCGACCGCCTGGAACACGGTGCTGAGCGTAATGCCCGCCGCCGCAATCAGGAAGTGCGAGCAGATAATCCGCAGGGCGACGCAGCCTTCCGCCGTCAGCGCCTTGTCCGCCGAGGAGTCGAACGGCATCATCAGCAGGTTCGGCACAGCAAGGAAGAGCAGCGCGCCAACCGCCATAATCACCAGCGCATACACCAGACACACGCGGACGCACTCGTAGACGCGCTTTTTCTTCTGCGCGCCGAAGTTGTAGCCCACAATCGGCACCATGCCGTTGCACAGCCCGAACACCGGCATAAAGACAAACGACTGGAGCTTGAAATATACGCCCAGAACGTTCACATAAATATCGCCAAAGCCTGCCAGAATCATGTTCATCAGCGTTGTGCAGACGGAGGAAATCGCCTGCATGATGGTGGACGGAATGCCAACGACGAGGATATTCTGCACCGTCTTCCAGTCGAAACGGAAGCCCTCATGCGTCAGGCGCAGTTCCCGATTTTTCCACTGATTCAGGACGAAACCGACGGTGCAGCTCACAACCTGACCGATAACCGTCGCAATCGCCGCGCCGGCGATACCCATTTGGCAGCTGAAAATCAGAATCGGGTCAAGGATGATGTTCGTCACTGCGCCGGACAGCTGGGTAATCATCGACAGCGTTGTGTTGCCCGTCGCCTGCATCATGCGTTCAAAGCAGATGGACATGAACTGTCCCAAACTGAGCGTGCAGACGATGCGCAGGTACAGTGTGCCCATTTCCAGCACTTCCGCCTTCGGGTTCGTCATGCCGATATACATGCGGGCGAAGAACAGCCCCACGATAACGAACAGCAGCCAGCCGACAACCTCAATCAGGATGCCGTGGCGGGCGGCGTCGCGCGCCTCATGCGGGCGCTTTTCGCCGAGCCTGCGTGAAATCAAGCTGTTGATGCCCGTACCCATGCCGGTCGAAACAGCAATCATCAGCATCTGCATCGGCATAGCGAGGTTGACCGCCGTCAGCGCATCAGGCAAATACTGCCCGACGAAAATCCCATCGACGATATTATACAGTGCCTGCACCAGCATCGACACCATAATCGGCACGGACACCGTCGGCACGAGCTTGCGCATCTCCATCGTGCCCAGCATCCGGCTGCGTTCCGTGTTCTGCTGTTCCTGTTTTTCTGACATATTGCTTTCCTTTCCGTATTCATACTATTTCCGGATGAAAAGGCGCAAGCAAATGGCGCAGGTGAATCCAGAAATAGTATCAGTCCCCTATGAAGCCGAGAGGAAAATGCCCCTCAGCCAAAGGCTTATTGTAGCAAAATTTGCCCTGTCCGTCAAGGGAAAATCCGCATTTTCCACCGCTTTTGCAAAAAAGAAAATTCCCTTTGCCCCCAACGTGATTTCGTGCTATAATCGCCGATGAAAGCAGTTGTTTTTCCGCTTGAAGGGAGGAATCCGCATGAGCGTCAAAATGCCCAAACCCGTCAGCAAAACAGAACTCTCGCGCCTATACACACGGCTTGCCATCGATACCCATCATCGACTTGACAACAGCACCGCAGAAGGTCAAGCGCGTCTTGACCTCCTCCACCGTTTCTTTGATGCCTGTGCCAATCTTTATGGGACGATGACACTCTGGCACGCATGGGAGCTTTTTCAGCATGTTGAGCCGGAATTGACTGCCAAGAAAAAGATTCTCCGCAAGGATTTCTTTTCCTTTGCGGAAATTGTGCGCGTTGAAAAGCATGCCTATGCCATCATGCTGCTGCCTGACCTGTACGAAGAGGAGACGTCCATCAGCATTCAGGATGCCGAGCTGGTTCATAGAATGCTGATTTACCCGAACATTTGGGGCTTGAATGAGTATTACAAGTTGCTGAGCTATCAGGACGATAAGCCCTGTGTCGTTCCCGCACACGATGTGTTCTATGCGTATGCCGACCCGAATTATTTCTGGGAAACGCCAGAAGCGCGTTCTCTCCGCTTCTTTCTGGCAAACCTCCATGTCGCTCCGGACGCCAAAACCACTGCGCCCGACGGCACGCCTCTGCGCGGCAAGGCGTTGTCAGAGGTTGTATTCTGGACAAAAGATGACCACTGGGAGTATGACGATTATAAGGCGGCGTGGCGCAAAAAAGCGGTTGCCGAAGAAGCAAACAAGCCATACTTGCAGCGCATCATGGAAAAAATCCAGCGCGGGATTCTGCTATCGTTTGTCTGCGATCAATTTTCTTACTATGTGGAGTTGCTTGAAGAAGCCGGCATTCAATTTACCAAGCCGCAGTTTGAAACATTCGCGAACCGCCTCTGTGAATTGAACAATCACTGTCATCTTTGGTCAAACTGCGGCGGTCAGCCTGTTGAAATGTACGATGGGCTGGACAATGCGAAACTGGATGCGGCGGCGATTATGAAAACCATGCAGCTTGACCCCGATGGTTATTATCGCAATCCAGTCTTATCGCGCATCACGCCGAAGAAAAATGAGGATGGACAGGACTGAACGATCCGGAAACAGTATGCGGTATCGGCGAATTTTCTCCATGACAAACGCAGGAAAGTATGCTACAATAGACGCGGTAAACACACCAATTCACTCGACAAAGGAGGTACGCCCTATGCCGCGTACCCTATCCCCTGCTGCACGCATTGAGCGCAGCATCCTCTCCGATTTCCGCAAGCCGCTCTGGCGGCCGTTCGTCCGCGGCATCAAGCAGTACAAGATGATTGCTCCCGGCGACCACATCGCTGTGTGCATCTCCGGCGGCAAAGACTCCATGCTGCTGGCGAAAATGATGCAGCTGCTGCAGCGCCACACCGACATTCCCTTCGAGACGGAGTTTCTCGTCATGGATCCCGGCTACAATGCTGAAAACCGCCAGCGCATCATCGACAATGCCGCCCTGATGGAAATCCCCATCCGCATTTTTGACAGCAGCATTTTCGAGACAACGAAAATCGCCGAGCGAAATCCCTGCTACCTCTGCGCCCGGATGCGCCGCGGTTTCCTTTACGACCGTGCGCAGGAAATGGGCTGCAATAAAATCGCACTTGGGCATCACTTCAACGATGTTGTGGAGACGACCGTTATGGGGATGTTCTACGGTGCCCAGCTGCAGGCCATGCTGCCGAAGCTGCACAGCCGCAATTTTCCCGGCATGGAGCTGATTCGCCCAATGTACTGCATCCACGAGGAGGACATCTGCGCTTGGCGCGATTTCAACGACCTGCACTTTATCGCCTGCGCCTGCCGCCTGACCGAAGAGCGCGACAAAAGCGGCGATGGCATCGGCAACTCGAAGCGCGCGGAAATCAAGCAGCTGCTGAAAACGCTTCGGGAGACGAACCCCGATGTAGAGAAGAACGTCTTCAGCGCGATTCACGCCGTCAGTCTGGACACCATGCCGGGCTGGAAAATCGGCGAAAAGGAATACAGTTTCCTGGATGACTATGACAATTGGGAAGCAACGCACCGTCCGGCGGATAAGTAACCGAATACGGGTCAAGGGAAGCACATTCTCCCGACCCGTTTTTATATAATACGACAAATGTACAAATTTCCGTTTTTGGACAAAAATTCAGCTCCCCAATGAAGCAGATTTTTGCTGCCATCAGGGAGCTGTTTGCTTATTCCGTTTCTTCCGACGGATTCGTTACTTCCGGCACGTCCGTCGGCTTCGGCACGTCCGTCGCTTCTGGCACTTCCGTTGCTTCCGGCACGTCCGTCGCTTCCGGCACGTCCGTCGGCTTCGGCACGTCCGTCGGCTTCGGCACATCCGTCGCTTCCGGCACATCCGTCGGCTTCGGCACATCCGTCGCTTCCGGCACGTCCGTCGGCTTCGGCGCTTCCGTTGGCTTCGGCACGTCCGTCGGCTTCGGCGTGTCCGTTGCCTTCGGCGGATTCGTCGGCATCGGGGGTTTCGTTACTGCCGGCGCTTTCGTCGTTTCCGGGGGCTTTGTTGCTTCGGGCGCATCGGTCGCTTCCGCATCGTCGGGCTTGTCCCGCCACAGCGGTTCAAGCCCCAGCAAATCAGAAACCGTCACGAACTCGAATCCCGCGTCGCGCAGCATGGGAATCAGCGTTTTCAGGCACTCATAGTCCGCCATTCGCGCGTGATAGAGCAGAATCGAGCCGTTCTGGGTATCGCGGAACGCCTGATAAGGTTCGGTCTGCGCCACATCCCACAGGACGACCTTCTCCACGCCGTGCGCATAGAAAATCGGCAGGAAGTTCTTCTCGGAGTTCATATAGTGCCCGAACGGCGGGCGCAGCAGCCGCAGCGGATAGTGGTAGCCCAGCACCTCGTCCACGCGCTCCTGCGACAGGCGCACCTGCGCATCCGCGCTGGACTCGGAGTATTCCAGCAATTGCGCGTGCTTCCATGTATGGCTGCCGAACTCATCGCCGTGTGCCAGCGCGTCTTCCCACAGTTCACGGTCTTCCGCGCAGAACAGCTTGCCGACGATAAACCACGTCACCGGGAAATCAAGTTCAATGCTCAATTCGTGGATTTTATACACAGCATCCATGTTCCAGCCGTCATCCACCGTAATCGCGATTTTTTTTGATTCGCGGTCGCCGTGGCGGACAACGTAATCCTCCGGAATCGCGGCAAACGCCGTCTGCTGCACCAGCATCAGGCACAGCGCCAGCGACAGCAGACGCATCATGCGTTTCATCAGCAGCCCCTCCTTATTGCGGGTCGACGTAATTCGGTTCTTGCCAAATATACCAGTCCGTGCCGTCGGTCAGCATCGTAACCGTGCCGTCGCCGGAGAAGTAGAGCGCCGCGCCCGGCATGTGGTTCTTCACCCAGCCCGCCGTCCCTTTGTGCTGAGGGCGGAGCGGTTCGGGACGAACAGCACCTGCGGCTGTGTCTGCTCCACAAAGCTGTCCGGAATCGTCGCCAACCCGTGATGAGGCGCTTTGAGGATATCGCAGCGGAGTTTTTCGCCATATGTCGTGGCGTACCACTGCATCGTCTCGTTGTCAATATCGCCGGTCAGGAACGCCCGCGAATCCCCGAACTGCACCATGCAGGCGGCACTGCGGTTGTTCTGCCCTGTCGGCAGAGGGCAGCGGAAAATCGTCAGCTTTGCGTTGCCCAGCGTCAATTCGTCGCCGTCGCCAATCTGCACATAGGGGATGTTCTTCGTCCCCGTCGCTTTAACCGCCTGCTGATGGTAGCCCTCTTCGTCCACATACGTCGTGGTGTTGGGCGACAGGAACGCATCCACCTGATACAAATCGGAGTACATAAGGTAGATGAAGCCGTGCAGGTGGTCATCGTCGCAGTGCGTGTTGAGCAGATACTTCAGTTCCGTGATGCCATATCCATCCAGCGTCGCATACACGCGCTTGCGATAGCGCCCTTCGCCGCCGTCCACCATCATGGCTTCCCCGCCAGATTGCAGCACCATCGCGTCTGAGCGGTTCGTGTCAATGCAGGTCAGGCGCAGCGTATCCTTCTCCGCCCAATCCGCCGGCACATCCGCTTCGTTCTCCACCCGGTACACCTCCGCCTGCGCCGCGCCCAATCCCAGCGCCGCGCACAGCAGCATCAGCAGCAGTTTCCGTTTCATACGTTTTCCTTTCCACAAGGGAGTTCCTCCCTTGCCCCTTCCGCGCGATTCGGTTGGTGACACGTTCATGCTGTGTCCGCGTGTTTATACAGGGTTTCGCTCCTGCGGGAGCGACCAGAGGGCTTTGCGATCGCCCTCTGGACTCCTTCGCATCCCCATCTAAGTTATTTGATTTTTGTCGAAATAAATTAGTTTGTGAACCTTTCGTTCCTCCAAGCCGCAATAAAAACCAAGAAACATGGGTGTGCACCCCGAAGGTTTCCAAAGGGCGACCGCAGACATTCGTCTGTTTTTATTGCCCTTTGGTCGCCTCCGCAGAGGCGAAATTCCTGCGGCAAAGCCAAATTGCCAATAAAGTAAAGGGCGTTTGCTTCCGCACACAAAGGGGGCGCAATCCAAGCGCAGCCCCTTACTGCGCTTGCACCCACCCGCGGGCGACCGCAATCTCATACACCCCGTCCGCCATGCCTTCCGCCAGCCATTGCTGATACACCGGCGTCACCAGCAGATATTCCTCCGCCGGATTCGATAAGTACCCCATCTCCACAAGGAAGCACATCATCTTCGCCCAGTTGTTGCCGACATAGTTGTCGTTCAGCCGCACCATGCCCGTGGAGTTCGCCAGCGTCATCCCGACACGCATTTTCATCGCGTCCAGCAGCTTCTGCCCCATTTCGCGGTAGGTGTCCGCATCCGCAACCGCTTTGGCATAGTCGCTGTTCAGCGGGCCGTAAACCTGTATGCCGCGCTTGCTGCGGTTGCTGGAGTTGTTGCAGTGCAGGCGGAGCATAATCTGCGCGCCGCCCGCTTCCGCGATTTCACAGCGTTCGATGTTCGTGTGGAACGTCGTTTGATCTTCGCGGGTCATGATGACGTTCGCGCCCTGCCGAAGCAGCTCGTCGCGCAGGAGCATTCCAATTTCCAGGCAGACGATGCTCTCGCGGCGATTCGTCTTGGTTCCCTGTGCCATGCCGCCCTTGCCGCTGGTCGAGCCGGACAGCCCCGGCCCAATCGGCTCATTGACGAAGCGCCCGTTTTCCTGATGTCCCGCGTCAATGCAGACGGTCACGCCGCTCAAGCGCCCCTCCTGCCGCTGCGGCGCTTCCGGCGCCTGGTAGCCCTTGCGCACGGTCGCTTCCTTCTTCATGCTGCCCGATCCGCTTTTCACCTGCACGGTGAACTGCGTCCGCGCGAAGGTCAAATTGCTGATAACGTCGCCCTCGTAATGCCCGTTTTCGTCCGGGTAAACCGGCTGGGTGACGGTCTGTTCCTTGCTTCGCCAGTAGAGGAGCATGTAGTCCGTCCCGGCGGCGTTGAACGCGTAGTGGAAGCCCTCCGGCGTTTCCGTCAGCACGAAATCCGTCACTTTCGCGTTGCTTTTCCCGGTCGGCTTCTGATAATCCGCAGCCTTCGGAAGCGTCGTCGATGCTTTGCCGATGCTGCCCGTTGTGCGCGCCGAGGTCAGTGCAACGCTCGTTTTGCCGCCCGCGCCAGAGTAGGCAAGGGAAACATCGCCCTCAAAATGCCCGTCCTCGCTGTACAGCATCATCCAGCCTTTTTCGGCGGGCGTTGTGTATTCGAGGATGACGAACGGGTCTTGCGCGCCCGCATCAAAGGCATAATGCAGCGCGTATTCCGATGCCGTAAGTGTGATGGACACGCCAGCCGCCTGTGCGGTCGTCGCGCAGAACAGCGCCAGTACCGCGCAGAGCAGCAGCGACAGCAGCCTTTTCATCTTTTTTCCCCTCCGTGTTCCTTTTTCCAGCGGCGAATCAGCTTCTGAATGCG
>ULOS01041243.1_pt1 | contig 9790 bp, 7 predicted proteins | sample 1952701 | NCBI WGS metagenome assembly ULOS01 (sample SAMEA4835607, study PRJEB28245) | human gut metagenome | biome: gut microbiome; material: fecal sample | place: Denmark | collected 2008 | reverse complement strand
CCCTAAAGCAGAAATTGATAATGCCTTTTTTGGTAAAATAAGGGAAAATTATATGCTTATCGTCAACATCACACTGAACATTTGAAAAATAAAGCTTTTGCTTAATCGCATAGCCGTTATAACCGAGCTTAACATATTGCTTTGCGCCGTATTTTTCAACTACAGCCCTTACGTCCCAGAATATTTCCTTAAGCGGCATATCGCCCTTAAATTCGAGAGTTGCATTTACCCTTGTAAAGCCCTCTTTCTTTTCGAGCTTACAATCAAACGGAATTTGAATATCCTCAATAACGCTCCTGTATTTAAGAACAAGACCGTCAAACTTGGCGTTTTGGTCGTTCGGAATATTGAACGCAAGTTCAAAGCGATTGCCATTAGTTTTAAGAGAAGTAAGCTTACACGGCGGATAAATCGCTTCAAGTGCATCATCCTTTTTGCCAAAATAAAGGGTGAACTCTCTTTTATCATTATAAAACGGACTTGTCGCAAGTTCATAAGCAGTAGGCGTTAAATCATAAAGCTTGAGCATTTTTCTTGTACGCTCACTGTTAGCGTCAACAAGCTTTTTAAGGTCCGTATCAAAATAAGATTTCGGAAGAGTATACGTTGCAAAAAGCGGTTCGCAAAATCTTTTGGAAATATCGCCGTCTTTTGCCTTTTTAATCGACGGCATAACTATACATTTTCTGCCCTTTTTCTTATCAAATGCAATAATACCGACATTATATCTTTGCTTATTGTAAACAACGAGTTTTTCAATAAGAATATCAAGCGGAATTTCAAAACTCTTTGTTTGCCTGTTTTCCTCAGTCAAAGGAAGTGTTTTTTGAATAACACGCTTATTGTTTAAAACTGCTATTTGCTCAAATTCGTACCCCTTGGCATTAAGAGATACAGCAATTTTTTTGTTGCCGTTTGCAACATTTTTTGTATTTAGGTGAACAATATCACGCTCGTCAACAAAGCAATTTTCATCAAATGCGCTGATATCTGTAATAAACTTAGGGTCAATGTTAAGATTAGGAAATGTACGCTGAATTTCTCTTTTATGAACAGCGTCCTTAACTTTTTTAACGCCTAAATGGCACAGTATATCCTCAATATACGTTCTCGGAGTTGTCATTGTGATAACAACATATTTGAACATATCATTGAAATTATCATAAAGCGCAGGACCAACCTCACCCTTAAACCACTTCTTTTCAAAGCAAACGATTGTATCGTCTTTTGCAATTTTTGAAATTGAATTAAGATGAGCATATTCCTTAACAATTTCAGGGTGAATAACTTTATACTTTTTTTCCTTATTAAAGGAATAGTCCTTAATTTCAAGGCTGTCACTCTCACCCGTAAACAAAAGGTCAAGAAGCCTTTGGCTTATATCCGGTGCATCATACTTAAAGAACGTTTTGAAATATTCGGTATCGGTATACGAATCACTCATAAAGCTTTCATCACTAAGCACCCTTGCAAGCTCTTTTTCATCATAAATCTTACGGAAAGGAAGCGTTGCAACGTCCAAATACATTCCTCTGTCGTGCATATATTCATCATAATCATACATAAAGAGGATAATCGGCTTTTGAGTGATTGAATAATCAAAAAATACAGATGAATAGTCTGTAACAAGTGCGTCTGCGCAATTCAAAAAGCTATAGTTATCAACACCCTTTGGGAAAGGCTTGATATGCTTATAATTGCTAAGCGAAATTGAATCCTTCAAAATCGGATGGAAATTGACAAAGAAAACTTGGTCATCACTAAGCTTATTATCAATAACCTTAAATATTTCCTTGACCTTGCTTTCATACGAAGCGGTGTTGATATCGTGGTTGCTTGTGCCTCTCCAAGTCGGCATATAAGCATAAACGGTCTTTCCCGCTAAGCCAAGTTCTGCTTTAAGTGCCTCTCCCTCTTCTTTTTTAAAGAATATTTCATTTCTCGGATAGCCGGCCATAACAACCTTGCCTGTATAAAGGTCGTTAAGGTTATAATCCTCCATCATAACATCACGGGTGAAATCGTTGGGGAAAGTTATATAGTCAGCCTGCAGGAAATTGTGCTGAACATTGTACATTGACTCAATGCCGAGGCGCATTTTTTTACCGAGCGTTTTAAGCGGAGTGCCGTGCCAAGTTTGAATATAAACCTGCTCCGGCTTTTTAACGAAATAAACCGGAAATGAGCTGTTATTGATAAGATACTTTGCGCTTGCAAGAATTTTTGTATACTTAAATGTCGTTACATCAATAAGCTTAACGTCAAGCCCGATTTCTTTTATAAACTCGGCGTGCTTTTTCTTATTTTCCGTGCCGTAATATATTTTGTATTTTCCGGGGTAGGATTTAAGAATTTGGCGAACAAGCGCAAGGGTAGAGTCAGAAATATTTGAACCGTGAAACGACTCAACCAAAATGACATTATCCTTAACCTTGCAATGCTTATAAAACATACCGAAATAAAACTTTCTTTTCGGCGTTTTGGAAAACATACGAGAAATATATTTGAGTATTTTTTTTATAATTCTTTGTATTTTTGCAGATATACCCATTTTTACCTCCAAATGAAATCTATATTAAAAATATAAAATTACATACTTATTAATTTTAACATATTTTAAGCTTATTTGCAACAATACGCTGATTTTGTAATAAAATGCTTATGTCAATTTTATTTATATGTCGAAAAGTTAAGGAAATGTTTATTTTTAGTTATTGAAATGAGAAGGCAAAGTGATATAATTAAGTTAGGAAAATTTTACGTAAAATTTGAAAAAAAGGAGTTATACCGATGAATAAAAATGAAATATTATCGTACGTTGACCACACCTTATTGGCGCAAGGCGCAACGTGGGAGGAAATAAAGCAAATTTGCATTGACGGCATAAAATACGGCTGTGCAAGCGTTTGTATTCCGCCGTCATTTGTCAAAGCAGCAAAGGCTTATACCGGCGATAAAATAAAAATATGCACAGTTATAGGCTTTCCAAACGGATATAACACAACCGAAGTCAAATGCTTTGAAGCAAGCGATGCCGTTAAAAACGGTGCAGACGAAATTGATATGGTAATTAACATCGGTTTTTTAAAGGACAAAAAATATGATGAATTGCTAAATGAAATAAATGAGATTAAAAAGGCGTGTGACGGCAGGCTTTTAAAAGTGATTATTGAAACCTGTTTATTAAGCTACGACGAAAAAATCAAAATGTGCGAAATAGTTTCACAATCAAATGCGGATTTCATCAAAACATCAACGGGATTTTCCACATCAGGCGCAACCTTTGATGATATAAAGCTTATGAAAGAGCATATTAACGGCAAAAAAATAAAAGCGGCAGGCGGAATAAAATCATTTAGCGACGGTGAAAAGTTTATTTCATTAGGCGCTGACAGGCTCGGCACAAGCAGACTTGTTAAAATTATGAAAGAGGGATAACAATGCGTGGTTTTATAGTTGTACTTGACTCTTTTGGCGTAGGTGCTGCTCCCGACGCAACGGCTTTTGGGGACGAAGGCGCAAGCACTATAAAAACAATATCAAAATCTGTTTATTTTAACACGCCGAATATGAAAAAAATGGGGCTTCTTGCTATTGACGGAGTTGGGCTTGACAGTTTGGAAAAGCACAACGCATCATACGGCAGGCTTAGAGAACTTTCAATCGGCAAAGACACCACAACAGGTCATTGGGAAATGGCAGGTATAGTTTCAAAAAAGGCTTTGCCTACATTTCCAAACGGCTTTCCGAGTGAGGTTATTGATGAATTTGAAAAGCAATGCGGCAGAAAAGTTATTGTAAACAAGCCGTATTCCGGCACTCAGGTAATCAAAGATTACGGCGACGAGCATATCAAAACAGGCGCTTTAATTGTTTACACCTCGGCTGACAGTGTATTTCAAATTGCGGCTTGCGAGGATATAGTAAGCGATGAGGAATTATATAATTATTGCAAAATCGCAAGAAAAATACTCGTTGGCAAATACGCAGTAGGCAGAGTTATTGCACGGCCGTTTATCAAGGATGAAAACGGCAATTTCATCAGAACTGCGAGACGTCATGATTTTTCACTCGAACCACCCGGCGACACGCTGCTTGACGTACTGAAAAGGCACGGCAAGGATACCATTGCAGTGGGCAAGATTTACGACATTTTTGCCCACAGAGGAATGAGCGAGCATTATTTCACAACGGGGAATACGCAAGGCATTGCAAAAACACTTGAAATTTCAAAAAGAGATTTCGACGGTCTTTGCTATACAAATCTTGTTGACTGCGATATGCTTTACGGCCACAGAAGAGATATTGACGGCTATGCAAGAGCCATAAGTGAATTTGACGAATGTTTGCCTGAGCTTTGCGCAAATCTTAATGATGATGACTTTTTAATGATAACGGCAGACCACGGCTGTGACCCCGGATATAAAGGAACGGACCACACAAGGGAATATGTGCCGCTTATCATATATTCAAAATCGCTCAAAAACATAAATTTAAAAACCGTTGACGGCTTCGGCGTTGTTTGCAACACGGCACTTTCGCTTTTCGGAATTAATGAACAGCTTGAAGGCGAAAATGTAATAGATTTAATAAAGTAAAAGGGTAAGAATATGGAAAACAGAGAATTAATGTATCTTGCAGAAAATGCAAAGCAAAAAAGCTATTCCCCTTATTCAAAATTCAAGGTCGGTGCGGCTCTTTTAACCAAAGACGGCAAAATATATGTAGGTGCAAATATTGAAAATTCATCATATCCATTAACGGTATGCGCCGAGAGAGTGGCTTTTTTCAAAGCAATAAGCGAGGGCGAAAAGGAATTTGAAAAAATCGCAATTTCAGGTTCAAGTGATGACTTTTGCTTTCCCTGCGGTGCTTGCAGGCAGGTTATGAGCGAATTTTGCGGCAAGGATTTTGTGATTATATTAGAAAACGGGAAAGAAATTAAGAGTTTCACTTTAGGTGAGCTTCTCCCCTATTCATTCAAATTAGACAAATAAAGAAGGCGTTACATTATGCGAATGGCAGATATTATTGAGCATAAAAAGCAAGGCTTGGCGCTTACAAAAGAGGAAATTGATTTTTTTGTAAAAGAATATACAAACGGCGATATCCCCGATTATCAGGCATCGGCTCTTGCAATGGCAATATATTTTAACAAAATGACAAATGAGGAAACTGCCGCACTTACACTTGCAATGGCGAAAAGCGGCGATATGCTTGATTTAAGCGAATTTAAAAACTCGACTGTTGACAAACATTCCTCCGGCGGAGTGGGCGACAAAACTACTCTTGTTGTTGCGCCGATTGCGGCAGCGGCAGGCTGTACTGTTGCAAAAATGAGCGGCAGAGGCTTAGGCTTCACTGGCGGCACGATTGATAAACTTGAGGCTATCCCCGGTTTTTGCACCGCTATGAGTCCTGAAAATTTCAAAAAACAGGCAAGGGATATAGGCTTAGTCGTTGCAGGTCAAACAGGCAATATGGCGCCGTGTGACAAAAAATTATACGCTTTGAGGGACGTTACCGCCACGGTTGACTGTATGCCGCTGATTGCATCGTCAATTATGAGCAAAAAGCTTGCCGCAGGGGCTAAAAATATAATTCTTGACGTTAAATGCGGCGAAGGTGCATTTATGAAAGATATTCAAAGTGCAACGCTTCTTGCAGAAGAAATGGTAAGCATAGGCAGGCATTGCGACAGAAATGTAAAAGCGCTTATCACCGATATGAGTTCACCTTTAGGCTATGCAGTCGGCAACAGCTTAGAAGTGGCGGAAGCGATAAAAATACTTAAAGGCGAGAATATTTTGCATTTAACCGAGCTTTGCATAGCACTTGCTGCAAATATGATAAGTCTTACCAAAGAAATTGATTTAAAAGAGGCTGAAATCATTGCAAAAGAAATGATTAATTCAGGCAAGGCACTTGACAAGCTGAAGCAAATGGTTAAATCTCAGGGCGGCGACGTAAGCTATATTGAAGATGAAAATAAATTCGGATTTGATAAATATAAAGCTGAAATTAAGGCGGAAAAGCAAGGCTATATTTCAAAAATCGACGCTCAAAAAATCGGCAATGTTTGTGTTATCTTAGGCGCAGGCAGGAATGTGAAAACGGACAATATTGACCCACTGGCAGGAATACTTTTCAAGTGTCAAAAAGGTGATTACATAAACAAAAACGATACTGTTATGACACTTTATTCAAATGATGAAAAAAAGCTGAAAAATGCAACGTCGCTTATATTAAATTCATTTGAGATAAGCGATATTAAGCCAAATGACAGCAATATAATTTTAAAACAGTTTTAGAAAAAGGGGGTAAATTTATGAAACTGTATTTTGTAGGCGCAGCACACGAGGTGACAGGTTCTTGTACCATTCTTTATGCCTGCGGCAAAAAAATAATGATAGACTGCGGTATGGAGCAGGGCGAAAACGTTTACGAAAATGTTGAACTTCCCGTATCGCCGAATGATATTGACGCTATGCTTTTAACCCATGCTCATATTGACCACTCAGGTCATATTCCTTATGTATCGGCTAACGGCTTTTCTGCGCCGATTTATACAACAAGTGCGACTGACAGACTATGCCGAATTATGCTTATGGACTCGGCGCACATTCAGGAATTTGAGGCAGAATGGAAGAACAGAAAAAACAAGCGCAGCGGTAAAGAGCCGATTGAACCGCTTTATACCACGCAAGACGTACAAAATGCGCTCAAATATTTTACGCCGTGCGAATATGACGAGAGCTACCAAATTTTTGACGGAATAGAAATTAAATTTATTGATGCAGGTCATCTTTTGGGCAGTGCATCAATAGAAATTAAAGTGACGGAAAACGGAATTACAAAAACCATTCTTTTTTCCGGAGATATAGGAAATATCAACCGACCGCTTATAAAAAATCCTCAAAAACCACCCGTAGAAAAGGCAGATTACGTCATTATCGAGTCAACCTACGGCAACAGGCTTCATGGCGACAGACCCGATTATGTTTTGCAGCTTACAGGAATTATTCAATCCACCCTTGACCGTGGCGGAAACGTTATTATTCCTTCATTTGCAGTCGGCAGAACACAGGAGCTTCTTTATTTAATAAGAATAATCAAAGAAAAAGGGCTTATTAAAAATCATGCAAACTTCCCTGTTTGGGTGGACAGTCCGCTGGCTGTTGAGGCAACGGAAATTTATGACGATAAAAATTTAAGAAGATATTTTGACGCCGACACGCTTGAACTTATCAACAACGGCATTAATCCTATTAAATTTGACAATCTTAAGCTTGCCGTAACAAGCGACGAATCAAGAATGATAAACGACGACCCGACACCGAAAATTATCCTATCTGCAAGCGGAATGTGCGAAGCAGGACGAATCAGGCACCATTTAAAGCATAATTTATGGCGAGAGGAATGTACTGTTTTATTCGTAGGATATCAAGCCGAAGGAACACTTGGCAGAAAGATTATTGAAGGTGCCAATAAGGTTAATCTTTTCGGCGAAGAAGTGCAAATCAACGCAAATATTGAAAAAATGCAGGGCATAAGCGGCCACGCAGACAAAAATATGCTCCTTTCCTGGCTTGCAAGCATACCGCAAAAGCCAAAGGTTGTTTTTGTAAATCACGGTCACGATACCGTTTGCGACGAATTTGCAAAATCGATTGAAAACGAGCTTGAAATATCGGCTCTTGCACCTTACTCCGGCGATGGCTTTGAGCTTGGCGACGTTGTAAGGCAGGTTGATATCGGACCTCGCAAGCTTTATGACAAAAAGCTGCATAAAATTGAGCGCAATAATACGGTTTATGACAGGCTTTATCTTGCAGGTCAAAATCTTATGTCTGTTATTGAAGCTTCGAGGGGATGTCCTAACAAGGAATTGGGCAAGCTGACTGACCAAATTACAGCCTTAATCGAAAAATATAAACAAGACTGACGGTGAAACTATGGTAATATACACAAGCAAAATAAACGAAAAACTAAAAAACACAGATGATTTTTTACTGTCGAGCGAAAATAAAATATTAAACCAAATAGACGAATGTGCAAAAAGAATTTTACCGCTTCAAGACACAAGACCTATAATTTTAATATCCGGCCCGTCAGGAAGCAGCAAAACAACAACGGCAATTAAGCTTGCAAAGGCATTGAGAAAAAACGGTGCCGATGTTTGCTACATATCTATGGATAAATATTTTAAAAACTTTACCGATGAGGAACGTGCGCTTAAAAAGCTAAATAAAATTGACCTTGAAGCACCCGACAGAGTAGACGCTGAATATCTAAACAAAGATATTGATACGCTTTTAAACGGCGGCGAAATTTATTTGCCTAATTATGATTTTTTAACGAATACAAGAACTCTGAGCAACACAAAGCTTTCAAGAAACGGCGGATTCGTTATAATTGAGGGAATACACGCTCTCAACCCTGTTATTATGGGCGAAAACGATGATGTAACAAACAGAATTTACGTAAGCGTAAGAACAAGGGTTATAGATTCAAACGGTGATAAGCTGCACCCGTGCAAAATCAGGCTTTGCCGCAGAATGATTAGGGATAAGCTTTACAGAGGGCGCACATACGAAGAAACTATACGTCTTTTCCCAAAAGTTCAACGAGGCGAAAACCAATTTATTATGCCGTATAAAAACAGGTCGCATTTCAACATAGACACATTTATTGAATACGAGCCTTGCGTGTATAAAAATTATCTTTATAATGATTTAAGCGCTCTTTCGCAAAAATTCGGTGATATTAAAGACATTGTTAATGCACTTGATGAGGTAGAGCCGCTTGACGATAAAATGATACCGAGCGACGCATTTGAGCGTGAATTTATCGGTAACAGCTCCCTTTCCTACTAATTTTACTTTAAGTTCACAAATGCCCCTTTCAAATATGATACGATATCATAAGAAAGGGGTATTTTTATGAAAAACAAAATCATCAGGATACTGTTATCTGTTCTTTTTGTAATAATATTTTTGCTTTATATAGGGCCTGTTATCACCGTAGGCGAATACAATTTAGGCATAATCGCAGGCTTAGGCTTTGATTTTATACTGCTGATTTATATTATATTTTTCAATAAAATCAATTTGCTTATAAAAAGTATAAATAAGAAAAAAGTCGGCAAAATCGCACTGAAAATAATATCTTTTGTTCTTTTTATATGCATAATTATCGGCGGCACCACATTTCATAATATCTTATCCCGTAGCTTTAAAAGCGAAGAAAAAAGTGACGTTGCGATAGTTTTAGGCTGCGTTGTAAACGGTGATAAACCCGGAATATTTTTAAAAGGCAGAATTAATGCCGCTTATAAATATCTTAATGAAAACCCAAATGCAATTGCAGTTTTAAGCGGTGGGCAGGGAAACGGCGAAAACATCAGCGAAGCGAAGTGTATGTTTAATTGCCTTACCGAAATGGGAATAGACAAAAGCAGACTTTTGATTGAAGATAAATCAACCTCAACAAGAGAAAACTTTAAATATTCAAAAGAAATTATTGAAAAAAACGGGATAAAATCAAAGAAAATCACAATTATTACTAATGATTTTCACGAATGTAGGGCAAGTGAGTTTGCAAAGCAAAACGGCTTTAAGCCGCTTAGATATCCGAGTAAAACCCCTTGGAACGGATATATGCCGTTTGCCACAAGAGAAATTTTTGCAATTATATATCAAATATATTTGGCAAGATAAAAGAAAAAGACGTTAGAGAAACTAAAAACTCTAACGTCTCAGACTGTCGATAAAGTGGCTAAACCGTGCCG
>ULOS01046459.1_pt1 | contig 9826 bp, 9 predicted proteins | sample 1952701 | NCBI WGS metagenome assembly ULOS01 (sample SAMEA4835607, study PRJEB28245) | human gut metagenome | biome: gut microbiome; material: fecal sample | place: Denmark | collected 2008 | reverse complement strand
AATGCTTAATTATACTTATGGTACTAATGGTATTAAGGTTCCCAGTGGTAAGGAATACCTAGTTAATGTATGGCCTTGTACTGGTAATAATCCTGATACTGATACTAAATATCAAGAATATAAAAATATAGTAAAAGAAGATATAAATAGAGTAAGAGATAAAGTAGATGTTTTAATTGTGGCTATGCATTGGGGTACTGAATATGAATTTACTCCAAATAAATATCAAGAAGATATGGCTAAATTTTTAAGTGATAATGGAGTAGATATTATTATTGGTACACATCCTCATGTAATACAACCTATTACTTATATTAATAATACTTTAGTTATATATTCTCTGGGTAATTTTATATCTGCTCACGAAGTTGTTAATACTGCTAATAGAGTAGGACTTATGGTTAGTTTAGATATAGAGAAGGATAGTACTACTAGTAAGATATCTATTAATAATTTAGAGAGTGAACTATTATATACTTATTATACTAGTAATTATACTGATTTTAAGGTAATACCTTTTTCTATGATTGATTCTAATTATTTATCTAATTATAAAGAAGTATATACTAAATATAGAGATATAGTTAAATCTATTGATAATAATATTAAAGTAAAAGAATTAAATAATGCCTCTTAAGCCTAAGGTCTTAAGAGGAACAAGGAAGCCTTATTGTCTTCCTTGTTTTAGTTTATAAATCAAAAAACAATTTATTTGACATTAAGCGGCACAATGATCAATAACTTTACCAATTAAAAGGACTAAACAAAGTCCTTTTTTCATACTATTTTATAGGTGAGTATATGAAAAAAATATTTGTAGTATTATGTTGTTTATTTATGTTATTAATTCCTAGAGTAAAAGCAAGTACTAGTAGTGCATCTTCCTATATATTAATGGATGAAACTACAGGAAGAGTATTATTATCTAAAGATATGCATAGTAAAAGATTAATAGCCTCAATTACTAAGATAATGACTGCTACTATAGCAATAGAAAGTGGTAAACTAGATGATATAGTAACTGTAGATGAATCTGTTTTAAAGGCCTATGGCTCTGGTATTTATATAGAAGTAGGAGAAGAAATAAAATTAAAAGATTTAGTATATGGATTAATGCTTCGTAGCGGTAATGATGCTGCGACAATGATTGCAAACTATGTCAGTGGTAGTGATGAAGAGTTTGTAAATTTAATGAATAACAAGGCCAAAGAACTAGGTATGAAGAATACTATCTTTTATAATCCCAGCGGACTTCCTACACCTCATGGTAACTATTCTTCAGTCTATGACATGGCTCTTCTTACTAGATATGCGATGAAAAATGATGCCTATAGAGAAATAGTTGGTACTAAGAAATATAAGGTAACTACTAATAAGAAGACTTATGTCTGGAATAATAAGAATAAATTACTTAGATATGACTATATAACCGGAGGTAAAACAGGTTATACTGAAGAGTCAGGTAGAACACTAGTTAGTACAGCAGATATTGATAATATGAAATTAATTGTGGTAACAATAAGAGACTCTGATGATTGGAATACTCATATAGAGTTATATAATTATGCTAAAGACAAATATTATCCCTATAAAGTATTAAATAAAAATAAATTTAAAGTATATGGAGATACTTATTATAAAGATAGTACCTTCTATATAAAGAATGATTTATATATACCCCTATTAAAGAGTGAGTCAAAATCTCTTACTAGTCATATAGTTTTAGAAAAGAAGAAAGATTACCATAGCTATGAAAAGATAGGTAAGAATAGAATTCTACTAGGAGATACTCTTCTTTATGAAGAAGATATCTATATAATAAAGAATAATGCTAAATATAAGAAAGAAAGTATCTTTACTAAAATAAAGAAGTGGTTTAATGATTAACTATATATGGGGAGTATTTATATTACTAGGAGTAATAATTAGTATTATAAAAGGAGACAATAATCTTACTAATAATTTAATAACATCAGGTACTAAAGGAATAGATATAATTATTAATTTAGTACCTCTTATGTGTTTGTGGCTTGGTACTATGAAAATAGCGGACTCTTCTGGACTACTAAATATTATATCTAATAAATTATCTAAGATTATTAGAGTAGTATTTCCTGAGATACCTAAGGGAGACCCAGCTATTGCATATATATCATCAAATATAGTTATGAATATGCTTGGACTAGGTAATGCTGCTACTCCCTTTGGTATAAAGGCTATGACTAGATTAAAAGAGTTAAATAATAATAGTGATATTGCTTCACGTAGTATGATAACATTTTTAGTAATTAATACTTCTTCAGTAACTATAATTCCTACTACTGTAATATCACTCAGAATAGCCTCAGGATCAAATAATCCTACTGAAATAATGACAGCCTGTATCATTACTACTTTTTTATCATCATTTATTGGTTTATTAATAGATAGATTATTCTATTTTATTTGGAGAAGACATTATGTTTAATTATTTAATACCAATAATAGTTATTATAATACTAATTTATGGTCTATATAAAAAAGTAGATATATTTGATACTTTCTTACTAGGAGTAAAAGAAGGATTAAAGAGTAGTATTAACTTATTTCCTACCATATTTGCTATGATAATAGCCATTAATTTACTTACTAATAGTGGTTTTATTTTAGATTTATCTAATACATTAAAACCTTTATTTAATAAGATATCTTTTCCAGTAGAGGTATTATCTTTAGCTATATTAAGACCAATATCTGGTAGTGCTTCTCTAAGTATGTTAAGTGAAATATTAAATAACTATGGACCTGATTCATTTATAGGAAGAGTAGCCTCAGTAATGCAAGGCAGTACCGATACAACCATATATATAATAAGTTTGTATTTTGCTAGTATAGGAGTAAAAAAAATAAAATATTCTCTAATAGTAGGTCTACTTTCAGATTTAATAAGTATAATTTTATCAGTAGTTATTGTAACACTTATATTTGGTAATTGATAAATATAAAATAATATGGTATTATACTACTTACCGGAGGAAAATATGGAAACTATACTAGATACTAAAAGTTTAAAAATATGTAGTGAAATAATAGATAAATATACCATCTATTATACTCTTGAGAGAACGTCATATCCATATTATGTACTAACTAAAATGGAAGTATATAAGGATAATGCTCTCATGTTAAAAGTTAATACTAATATAAATAATTATGATGGTCATACCGTAGGAGCAGAGTATCAAAGTTTAATTATTACAACTCCAAACTCTCAAAGAATTATAAAATTAAATCTTAAAAATACTTTTATAGAGGACACTCTATTAGGAACTAAAGAAGAAATATCCTACTGTGAAGAAAATATCTTTAAAGAGAATATTTATACCTACTTTCGCAGTAAAAATAATAGATTTAATATACCAATAAATGAGTCAAAAAAGAGAAGATTATTACCAATATTTAGAAAGAATAAAACTAGCTAGATATTAACTACTAGTTAATAAATAGGAATTTTACAATTCCTATTTTTTCCTTATTTTATAAGTGTTTATAAATTTACGTTTGACAAGTACTATTAATTTATGATAAGATATAAAACGTCCGCTAAAAAAATAATGAGGTGTAGAAGTGAAAAAACATAAAATGGAAATTGCAGCACTGACTCTTATCTTAGGAGTTTTATGTTATGCATTTTACGATAGCAATATTAAGGGGAGCGAACAAGAAATTGTTCTTACTAATGAATTATTCACCATGAGTGAGATTAAGAATAAAGAAGACATTACCATGGAAATGTTATCTATTCCTGGTGAAGAGTTAAAGAAAGAACAAGATAAAAATAAAGAAGAAGAAAATAAAGAAGAAGTAAAAGAACAAAAGGCTGATGAAAAATTAATTAGTTTAGAGAATAGTGCATATAGTGTGACTTTAGCGGTAGAAGAAGAAACTATTCCTTATAACGAGATAATTTCTAATCAGGTTGTAAACTATGCTCTTCAGTTCGTTGGGAATCCTTATGTTTATGGAGGTAATTCATTAACTAGTGGAACTGATTGCTCAGGATTTACTAAATTAGTATTTGCAAATTATGGAGTATATCTTCCTAGAAGTGCTCCAGAGCAGGCTTATGCTGGAAGACATATAAGTCTTGAGGATATTATGCCTGGTGATATAATAGTGTCTGGATATGATGGAGTAGTATGCCATGCCGCATTATATATTGGCGATGGAAAATTAGTACATGCACTAAATTCAAACGTTGGAATAGTAGTAACAAGTTTGTATATAATGCCTATTATAGATGTCAGAAGAGTTATCTAATTTGACAAGAATAGCGAAATCTGCTATAATAGAGAACGTCTTTTCAAAAAGACGGAAAGAAGTGAATGAAATGAAACCAAGTAAGCTCTTAGGAGTGTTAATGGCTTCAATATTAACTTTAGGAATTACTAGTGCCATAGTGTACTATGATAACATTAATAAAAAGAATGAGATTGTATTAGCGGAGTCTTTAATGGATCCTGCTACTATGAATGATAAAATGGTTGATAATGAGATTACTTCTACTCCTGAAGTAGAAGTAAAGGAAGAAAGAATAGAAGTATATGAAGGTATGACTTATGATGAGTTAGTTGAAAAGTTAAATAGAACTTTATCTTCTGATTTAACAAACATGGGTTATGCTTATGCTACATATTCACTAGAACTTGGAGTAGACCCTTATCTAGCGGTGGCTATATCAATGCACGAGACAGGATGTACTTGGAATTGTTCTTATCTTTTAAAGGCATGTAATAATGTCGGAGGACAAAAAGGTGAAGGATGTGGTAGTTATAGAGCCTATGATACTCTTGAAGAAGGTATATATGGTTTTATAGCAAATATTAAAAATAAATATGTCGACTATGGTCTATATACTGCGGAAGAAATGAATCCTAAGTATGCTGAAGACCCTATGTGGGCATCTAAAGTTAATAATTATATTGAAAAAATAAGAAATAACTAGGAGTTTACTTCTAGTTATTTTATTTATTCCCTCTAAGTCATAGTCTTAGAGGGTATTTTGAGCCTGTAGTCTCAAAATAAAGTCTATTATATATAAGCCGTATCTATATAATGAATATAATTTAATATAAAATTAGCAATTGCTATTGACAATTGCTAATTTAGTGCTATAATTATATATGTAAGATTTAGGAGATGTATATAATGAAAAAAAGAGAATTTAAGACAGAAAGTAAAAGAGTATTAGACCTAATGATAAATAGTATTTATACTAATAAAGAAATATTCTTAAGAGAATTAATTTCTAATGCTAGTGATGCTTTAGATAAATTATATTATTTATCATTAACTAATAAAGATATAAAAGTTAAGAAGAATGATTTGGAAATTAAGATAGACTTAGATAAAGAAGCCAGAGCACTTACTATTACTGATAATGGCTGTGGTATGACTGAAGATGAACTAGAAAATAATCTTGGTGTAATCGCAGAGTCAGGTTCACTTCATTTTAAAGAAGAAAATGATGGTAAAGATGATGTTAATATCATTGGTCAGTTTGGTGTAGGTTTCTATTCAGCCTTTATGGTAAGTGATAAAGTAGTTGTAGAATCTAAATCATATAAAGATGAAGATTCACATATTTGGGAAAGTACTGGCGTAGATGGCTATACTATTTCTAAAGGTAAGAAAGAAACTACTGGTACTAAGATAACTTTATATCTAAAGAAAGATACTGAAGATTATAATTATAGTGATTTCTTAACTGAATATAAGATTAGAAGTATTATTAAGAAATATTCTGACTATATTAGTTATCCTATTAAAATGATGGTAGAGAATACTAGAAAGAAAGAAGATTCTGATGAATATGAAACATATACTGAAGAGGCTACTTTAAATAGTATGGTACCATTATGGAAGAAAGATAAAAAGAATATTAAGACTGAAGAATATAATAACTTTTATCAAGATAGATTCCATGATTATGAAGAACCTTTAAAAGTATTACATTTCAATATGGAAGGAAATGTTAATTTTACAGCATTACTATTTATACCAAGTCATGCTCCATATGACTTCTATAGCAAGGAATATGAAAAAGGTTTAGCCCTATATACTAATGGTGTATTAATAATGGATAAATGTAGTGATTTATTACCAGACTACTTTAGTTTTGTCAAGGGAGTTATTGATACTGAAGATATTCCTCTTAATATATCAAGAGAAACACTTCAAGATAATAAGAATATTAAGTTAATTGCTAAAAGCATTGAGTCAAAGATAAAGAAAGAATTATTATCTATGTTAAGTGATGAAAGAGATAAATATGAAGAGTTCTATAAAGCCTTTGGTATGGGTCTAAAATTTGGTATTTATAATGACTATGGAATAAATAAAGATAAGTTATCTGATTTAGTTATGTTTTATTCATCTAAAGATAAGAAATTAACTACTTTAAAAGAATATACTGAAAGAATGAAAGAGGGTCAAGAATCTATTTATTATGCTTGCGGTGAATCAGTAGATAAAATAGATATGATGCCTCAAGTAGAAAGTGTTAAAGATAAGTACGAGGCATTATATTTAACTGAATATGTTGATGAGTTTACTATTATAACATTAGCAGAATACAATAGTAAGAAATTTGTTAATGTATCTAGTGAAAATACTGATATTTCTACTGAAGAAGAAAAGAAGCATATAAATGAAATAAATGATAATAATAAAGATATGTTATCTAGTATGAAAGACTTATTAGGAGATTCTGTTAAAGAAGTAAAATTTACTAGTAAGTTAAAGAATCATCCAGTATGTTTAACTACTGAAGGAGAAGTATCTACTTCAATGGAAAAAGTAATTAACTCTATGCCTACTGGTGAAAAGATTAAGGCTAGTGAAGTATTAGAGATAAATTCTAATCATAAAATAGCGGATAAATTAAAAGAGTTATATAAAGATAACAAAGAAGAATTTGAGAAATACACAAAGGTTATTTACTTTGAAGCAAGATTAATTGAAGGATTACCTATCGATAATCCTACTGAAATGAGTAATCTTATGTGTGATATAATGGCAGATAAATAAAAATTAAGAAAGGAATGTGATTATTATGTTGCCAAGTAGATTATTTTTTGACGATAGTTTCTTCAAAGGAGAAGAAACAGTAAAGTGTGATGTTTTTGAGAAAGATGGTAAAATCTTTGTTGAGATGGAAGCACCAGGATATACAAAAGATGATATAAGCTTATCTATCGATAAAGGTGAATTATCAGTTACTTTCGAAAAAGAAAATGAGAAAGAAGAAAATAAAAAATACTTACATCGTGAAAGAAAGAGTTATAGCAAAGTAACTAGAACCTTCTATCTAGGAGATGTAAGCGAAGATAAGATAGATGCTAGTTTCAAGAATGGTGTTCTAGTAGTTAGTGCTCCTAAAAAGAAAGAAATTGAAACTAAGAAGACTATTAGTATAAAAGATCATGAATAATGGTCTTTTATTTTTGTGAAAAAAGTACTTGAATAACAATAAAGATAATGCTATAATTATATTGTTGTTACTGCCCTGTAGCCAAGCGGTAAGGCATCAGACTCTGACTCTGACATGCGTTAGTTCGAATCTAACCAGGGCAACCAAATAAAAAAATAGCCCTTAAGTTAAAGGGCTTTATTTAAATTAGTTGCAACAATTATTTCTTCTACATCCGCAAGAACCATTACCCCAGAATAAAACAAAGAATATAATTAGAACAACTATAATTATCCAGTATCCACTATTGTTATAACCATAACCATAGCCTGGACATCCATATCCGTACATAATACCATTCTCCTTTCATAGATATTATATTTATCTAAAAAAGAAGTGGGTATAATGTATACCTAATATAAATAATAAAAATAACCAAAGGATGTGATTTTATGACAAATAAAGATTTAGCAGATTTAATATTTCCTAACTTAGAGCACGATGTAGATTATTATGAGAGCTTATATCCAGAAAGAGAATTAAAAGAAGGAGAAAAAGTAACAAGATTTGCTCCTAGTCCAACAGGGTATATGCATATTGGAGGATTTTATCAAGCACTTACTGATTATGTACTTGCTAAAAACTCTGGTGGAATATTCTATCTTAGAAATGAAGATACCGATAAGTTAAGAGAGGTAGATTCAGCAGTAGAACTAATAATGGCTACTTTAAGAGAATATGGAATAGTACCTGATGAATATGAATATAAAGGCGAAATAGTAGGTAATTATGGTCCTTATATTCAAAGTGAAAGAAAAGATATATATCATGCTTATATTAAGAAATTAATTGAAATAGGAAGAGCATATCCATGTTTTTGTACTAGAGAAGAATTAGATGAATTAAGAAAAAATCAAGAAGAAAAGAAAATGCGAACTGGATATTATGGAAGATATGCTAGATGTAGAAATATTAGTGTAGATACTGCTATTGAAAGAATTAAGAATGGTGAACCTTATGTTATAAGATTTAAATCTGAAGGAGATTTTAATAATAAGATTATTTTTGAAGATTTAACTAAAGGTAAACTTAGTTTGAGTGAAAATGATACTGATGATGTAATAATGAAAAGTGATAGTATGCTTCCTACTTATCATTTTGCTCATGTAGTAGATGACCATTTAATGCATACTACTCATGTCGTAAGAGGAGAAGAGTGGTTACCTAGCGTTACTAAACATATTGAGATGTTTAGAGCATTAGGATTAAAACCTCCTAAATATATTCATACACCACTTATTATGAAACAAGATGGTGATATTAAGAGAAAAATAAGTAAGAGAAAAGACCCTGAAGCTTCAATGAGCTTCTATAGTGAAAAAGGTTATCCTATTATTGCAGTAATAGAATCATTAATGACAATTATTAATTCTAATTATGAAGAGTGGCATAATGCTAATCCAGATAAGACTTTCTTAGATTTTACTTTCTCACCTAAGAAAATGTCTCCATCAGGAGCATTATATGACTTAGAGAAATTAAATAATATATCTAGAAATTATATTAGTAAAATGACTAAAGATGAAGTATATAATGAATTATCTAAATGGTCTAAAGAATATGATAAAGACTTTTATGAATTAATTACTAAGTATGAAGAATATACCAAAAATATATTAAATATAGAAAGAGAACAAAAGAAACCTAGAAAAGATTATGCTAGTTTTAGTGAAGTAAAAGGACAAATATTCTATATGTATGATGAGTTATATAATCCTGATACTTATGAATGGGGTAGTATTACTGATAAAGAAGAAATAAGTACTATATTAAATACTTATATAGATAAATATTATGATGTAACTGATAAAGAAGTATGGTTTAATAATATTAAACTATTAACTGATAGTTTAGGCTATTGTAGTAATATGAAAGAATATAAAGAAAATCCAGATAATTATAAAGGATCAGTTGCTGATATTTCTACAGTACTAAGAGTGGCTTTAACTAGTAAGAGTATGACTCCTGATTTATATGAAATAATGAAATTATTAGGAAAAAATAGAATTATTGAAAGAATAAATAATTTACTAAAGAAATAGTTTGATGCTATTTCTTTTTAAGCCTTATAAATAAGTCTTAAAAAGCATAAGTGAGCTTATAATCTCACTTATGAAAATTTATTTATTTTGTAAATACTTATTGTAAAATATAATTACTTATGGTATTATTTTATATGTAAGGTAATAGATATGATTTGCATATGGTTAACTATAGAGAAAATACCAAATAATTCGCAAATCAATAGGAAAGGAGGCCCTTCCAATGAAAAAAGTAGTAATTAGAAATGTTAACTATTTGTTAATTAGGGGGGGG
>ULOS01035161.1_pt1 | contig 9844 bp, 10 predicted proteins | sample 1952701 | NCBI WGS metagenome assembly ULOS01 (sample SAMEA4835607, study PRJEB28245) | human gut metagenome | biome: gut microbiome; material: fecal sample | place: Denmark | collected 2008 | reverse complement strand
CCCCGCCGTGAGTCCCGCAAGGGACGAGCGGTTCAGCGTCTCGTGCATCACGTCCGCTGAAAAGCCATCGGGAAAAAGCCGGGTCACTGTCAGGCAGATGCCGTTCACAGCGATGCTGTCTCCGATCCGGGTCTCCTCTAAAACAGTTTTCGCATGGATCGTCAGGACGGCGGAGTGCTGCCCGCGCTTGATGTTCTTGATCGCTCCGACTTCTTCTACGATTCCTGTGAACACGGATATTCCACCTCGCTTTCTATCAGAAGATCCTCGCCCAGCCGTTCCAAACGGCTGTTTTTCAATCGGAAGGCATTGGTCGGAGCGGGGACGCCCACGCCCTCCACGGGGGTTTTCGCATCCCTTCCGCCGAATAGCTTTGGGGCGATATATGCCTGCACCTGCTGCACGATGCCGCATTCCAGCGCGGCCCAGTTCAGCGTTCCACCGCCCTCCAGCAGCATGCTGTCGATCTGTTCCCGCCCCAGCCGCTCCATGAGCTGCCGGAGATCTACATGGCCGTTTTCCTCATTCAGGCAGAGCACCTGGCACCCGGCCATCCGGTAAACCGCCTGTCTTTCTGGGTCGGTGCAGCAGGTGGCGAGGATGGTCGGGATCTGGTCTGCGGTAGTGACCACCTGCGCCTGCGGCGGCGTCCGCAGATGGGTGTCGCAGATGATGCGAACGGGGTTTCGCCCGTTCTCCATACGGCAGGTCAGGAGGGGATCATCCGCCAAAACGGTACCCACGCCTACCATGATGCCCCGGAACCGGTGGCGCTGCTGCTGGACATGGCGCCGGGCCGTTTCACCTGTGACCCATTTGGATGCACCCGTATAGGCCGCGATCTTGCCATCCATCGTCATGGCGTATTTCATGGAAACGAAGGGCCGCCCGGTGGTGATGTAGTGGAAGAAGATCTTGTTCAGTGCGTCACATTCCTGGCGCAGAACGTTTTTCGTCACCTCCACGCCGTGAGACCGCAGGATCGCCACGCCCTTTCCCGCCACCAGCGGATTTGGGTCGGCGGAGCCGATCACCACCCGGCGGATGCCGGATGCCAGGATCGCATCCACGCAGGGCGGCTGCTTTCCGTGGTGGCAGCAAGGCTCCAGCGTCACATACATGGTGGCTCCGGCGGGGTCGGCGGTGCAGGATGCCAGCGCGTTCCGCTCCGCGTGGGGTTCACCGTACCGCTCATGCCAGCCCTGTCCGATAACTGCGCCGTCCTTTACGATCACGGCGCCCACCATGGGATTGGGCGCCGTCCAACCCCGGCCCTGTTCCGCCAGCGCCAAGGCCAGACGCATATATTCTGCATCGTTCATACCGTTACCTCCAAAAGAAAAAGCCCTGAACGAATCGTTCAGGGCAAGGTAGAAAGACACAAGTATCCTTGTGTAAAAGCAAAGCTCCGGAATGTAAACACATCCCAGAGCAACTTCCATAGACGCAAAGCAGTCCCCCTGCGTTGTCATCTTCTTTCATCCAGACTATACTGTCGGCTTCGGAGTTTCACCGAATCATGCCTTGCGGCTCGTGGGCTGTACCACCGGTAGGGAATCACACCCTGCCCTGAAGACTTTCTATTCAATTACGATGGAAGTATAGCACGGCGACAGGTGGATTGCAAGACCATTTTGCAAACCGGGACAAAACCGGGACGGTCAGACTTTCTGGGCGGGAGGTTCTCATGGTGGGATGGCTGGTATACCTTGGCAAACGGGAATTTCCCGTTGACCCACGCCGTGACCCACGAACAGAAAAAACGGGGCGGAAACAGTGGAACAGAGCGTATCTACGGGTATGGAAATCCCGCGGCAAACCCGCTTAACACCACTGAAAGCCCACGGAAGGCGTCCCTATCGAATCTTAGAAGAAATCGGCACAATGTCTACCAGGCAGTTACGAGAACGGAAATGCTTAAAATACTTGGTTTCCGTTTCCTTGCCCTCGCAGATGATATAAATGATAGGTCTACGCTTACGGCGACTGCCTTTATTGGGGTCGTATTCCTTTCTCATTCCTGCCATAAGCCGTCACCTCCGATAAACGGAATCGCACCAAAGCGTCCTTGCAAATACCCCTTGCGGATGTTCTCACCCTTTCTCGGAGAGAAGGACGCCAGCGAATACAACTCAGTCGCACAGGACTTCTCATCCTTTTCCGCAAACCATATCTGATCTCTGCGGAAGAAGGTAAGATCAAGCAGCATAGCATCATGCGTCGTAAACAGAAGCTGTGCTCCCTCTGTGTTGATCGTATTGTCCTGAACCATCTCGATCAGCCGCTTTGTCAGGAGCGGATGCAGACTGTCCTCGATCTCGTCAACGACAAGCAGTGCGCCGTTCTCCAGCGCTTGCAGCCAGCCGCCGATACGAGAGAAAAATCGTTGTGTTCCGGACGACTCCTGATCCATAAGGAGCTGAAAGTGTTCCACACTGCCATCCGCACCGATGACTCGGTGCGTGGTTGTAATGACCGGGGCCTTGCCGGAGATGTTCTTGACAGTCACATCGGAAATACCGAGGTCTGCAAGCAACAGTTCCTTCAGGATACGAGCCTTCTTCTCATCGCCGCTGACGATCTGCGCGACCGTTTCCGAAGTAGCCGGTGCTTCCTCCATCAAGAATGTCAGCTTTTCCAAGAACCACTTGTAGGCGTTTTCCGTTTGCGGCAAGTTCCAGTCATTTGAGGAAACAAGATACAGCTTATTATCCGGCGTGCGGTTACTGAGTGTGATTTGCTCATTAACATTCTCACGGAATTCGTATGCGCCGTTTTCTCTTGAGAAAATCAGTGCCTCGCGCCCGTTCGGCCAATGGTATAGATACTCCGTATAGATCTTCTTGGCATCAAAAGAAAAGCCGTAAGCATACCGAACACCTTGATAAATGAACACGACCTCAAAGGATGTAGGCACTGTGGTGTCACCAAACGGTTCCCATGGCAATTTTTGTCCCTTGGATATTTTGGCCGCTTCTCCGACGACCATATCCTTCATCGTCATCAGTGCGTGCAGCACATTACTCTTGCCGGCGGCATTCGCTCCGTAAATAGCAATAGCCGGTAAAAGTGCTCTCTTTTCGTCCGGGTGCAGCAGATAAGACTCCAAAGACTTATCCTTTGAAGCGGCAAAACTGATCACCGCGCTATCCTTGATAGACCGGTGGTTTTCAATCGAAAACTGTATAAGCATAAGCGGATACCTCCATCCACAGTATAGTTTCTCCATTCTTCGCCTATATTATAGCAGTTAAAATCGTCTGTGTCAATATTTATATCTTGTTTTTGCAGAAATAATGCAAAATCAGATGATAAAATTATTCAAGCGGCAGCGGATATAATTTAGCCATAGGAAAATTGATGGGAAAAATATCTGATAATGGATCGGCTCCTCTGCGCCCTTGCCATATACTATAAACGAGATTATCATAAGTTAATTTATCATATGAGGACACCACAACCGAATAACCCTGATCTGCATAGAGTATGCAGATCCCATACATAGCCGGACGGCTTTCACCGATGTGAAGCCTGTCCGGCTTATTCTATTTCAAGGAGTTGATGAACCGATGGGCTATGTCACAAGAGAGATGATCGACCGGGCAAAGAAAATGGACTTGCTGACCTACCTCCAGACTTATGAGCCGCAGGAGCTGGTGCATTTCGGCGGCAACACTTACTGCACCCGTGAGCATGACAGCCTTAAAATCTCCAATGGAAAGTGGTGCTGGTTCTCACGCGGGATCGGCGGAAAAACAGCGCTGGATTACCTGATCAAGGTCAAAGAGCTCCCTTTTACCGAGGCGGTAGAGCGGATCGTGGGACGGGCGGCGGAAAGACCGTCCGTTTTTCATGCCCGCGCTCAGCCGGAGAAGCCGAAAACGCTGCTCTTGCCGCCCAAAAGTAACAGCAATACCCGCGTTATTGCCTATCTGAAAAGCCGCGGCATTGACGGTGGATTGATCGAGCAGTGTATCCGTTCCGGCCAGCTGTATGAAAGCCTCCCCTACCATAATGCCGTATTCGTCGGCATGGATAGGAACGGAACGCCGCGCTATGCGTGCCTGCGAGGCATCGGAACGGATTTTAAGGGCGAGGCGACCGGCAGCGACAAGAGATTTTCCTTTGCCCTCCCGGCTACGGGCGAAAGTCGGATGCTCTGCGTATTCGAGTCGGCCATCGACCTGTTATCCTATGCCACCATGGCGCAGGCTGGCGGGCTGTCGTGGCGGTCACAGCATCTGTTATCCTTGGCCGGAGTCTATAAGCCGCAAAAGGAAACACAGGAGCACCGTCTGCCGTTGGCGCTGACACAGTATCTGAAAGACCATGCGGAGATCAAAACCATTTGCCTGTGCCTGGATAATGACATGACCGGACGCAGCGCCACCGAGGCGATCCGACAGCAGTTGGCCGAGCGTTATAAAGTAGCAAGTGCCTTCCCCCGGCAAGGCAAGGATTATAACGATTGGCTTTGTATACGGATGGGATTGCAACCGGCGAAAGAAAATCCGATGACGGAAAGGAGCTTTGCACGATGAGCGAATACAGGGTCATCATTACCGAAACATTGAAACGGGCCGTTACGGTGGAAGCCGAAAGTCGCGAAGAAGCCGAAGAAGCGGTGCGCCGTCAGTATCAAAACAGCGAGCACATTCTTGTGGCCGAGGATTTTGACGGCGTGTCTTTTTCGGCGCAGTATCCCGAACAGCAGGTCGAATTACCCTATGGGAAAATGAAAGAGCTGTTTCGTAAAGCCGAGCGTGCCGGCACTCATGTATGCGGCTATATCACCTTTATGCAGGACTGTTTTACCGTACAATACAGCGAACGCTCCCGCACCTACGCCGTGTCCAGCGGCAATAAAGCGTTTCAGCCGAACATGGGTGGATATTCCGTCTATGGAAGCTGTCTGGACGGAACGGATCCCTGTGTCCGGCTGGAGCAGTATATGGCGGTCGAACGCGGTGGTGAAAAGGGCTGGAGCGTAGAGCGCTGTTATATGCTCCGTGAGGACTATGACCGTGTGATGGCGCTTCCGGAGCGCGGACGGGATCGGGAGCGATGATCGTTTGTCGGCAGGTCGGCTCCGACGCACGACCGCAGGGAGCGTGAGAATGTGCTATACCAGCAAGCAACGCCTTTTGGGGACAAAAGGCAGCTTGACAGGGGCATCCCCCTGTAACCCCTGCGCCGCCGAGCGCGGCAATATCGCTATATGGAGGAATGAACATGACCAAACGAAACATTGAGATCAAGGTGCGGCTAAGTCGCAAGGAAGCGGAAAATCTGAATAAACAGGTAAAAAAATGCCGTCTGTCCCGCGAAGCCTACCTTCGCCATCTGATCACCGGAGAGGTACCCCGTGAAGCACCGCCGCCGGAATACTTTGCCTTTATGCGTGAGATGCACTATGTAGGGCACAACCTTAACCAGATCGCACAGAAAGCCCATGTACTGAATGTGGTGGATGCAAAGCGTTATGACGAGGACAGCAAGCGGCTGGACAAGCTCATCCGGGAGGTTACAGCGGCGGTCGTGCTTCCGGCAAAGCGGGAGTAATGCCATGGCTACCACATCCATCTGGGCGGTCAAGGGCTGGCTGGGCAAGGTGGTGCTGTATATCGAAAACCCGGACAAGACGGATAATCCGAAATTCTATCGCCAAGAGGAACTGACCGATGTGCAGACACAAAGCCTTTCGGATGTGATCGATTATGCTGTCCGTGCGGAGAAAACAACGGTCACACCGGACGATGAGAGTGCAATGGTGGTACGGCAATTTATCAGCGGCATCAACTGCCTGCCGTCCACGGCACGGGACGAGATGCTGGCAGTAAAAAAGCGTTTTGGCAAGGAGGACGGTGTGATCGCCTACCATGGGTATCAGTCCTTCGCGCCCGGCGAGGCCACGCCGGAGTTGGCGCATGAGATCGGCGTGAAGCTGGCGCAGCGGCTTTGGGGCGAACGGTATCAGGTACTGGTGGCGACCCATCTGGATAAGGAAAATCATCTGCACAATCATTTTGTGCTGAATACGGTGTCCTTTGTGGACGGTATCAAATACCACCGCACCGAAAAAGATTATCATGATATGCGCACCGTGTCCGACACCCTTTGCCGGGAATATAACTTGTCGGTCATCCAACGGCCGCAAGCCGGGAAGTCAAAGCACTATGGGGAATGGCGTGCAGAACAGGAGCAGCGCCCCACCTGGCGCGGACTGATCCGCAGCGGGATCGACGAGCTGATCCGGCAGAGCGTCACCGAAAAGCAGTTTTACTATCTGCTTCGCCAAAAGGGCTATGAGGTGAAATTCGGCAAGGATATTTCGGTGCGCCCTCCCGGTAAGGAGCGCTTTGTCCGTCTGACCCGGAATTTCGGAGAGGCTTACACCGCCGAGGCCATCCGGCAGCGTATTTTGCAACAGCCCCTGCCGCAGCCGGAGCGGCAAATGACCGATAAACCAAGGCCAAAAACCTACCGCGTCCAAGGCAGCCGGCAAGCTGCGCGCAAGATCACCGGCTTTCGCGCACTGTATTTCTATTACTGCTACAAGCTCGGTATCTTCCCCAAAGGCCGTCCGCAAAACCGGGCGCGGCTCCATTTTCTGCTGCGGGAAGATCTGCTCAAACTGAATAACATCTCACAGGAAGTACGGCTGCTCGCACGGCATCAGATCGATACCGCCGAGCAGCTTGCTTTATATAAAAAGGAACAGGAGGTGAATATCCGGGAATTGTCCGCCAAACGCCGGGTACTGCAAAATGCGCTGCGCACAAAGGCAGTCCGGGACAGCCCCAAACAGGCCGACGCACATCGGGCGCAGATCCGGGAGTTGTCCGAAAGGCTCAAAGCGCTGCGCCGGGAAGTGCATCTGTGCGACGATATTGCCGAGCGCTCCGGCGTGATGGCGGAGAAACTGAAAGCTGTCCGGGAGGACGCACAAAAACAACGACAAAAGGAGGAACAACAGCATGAACACATCTGGAGACGCAGCTGAACAGGTCGTCCGACTGAGTTTGGAGGGCATGGAGGTTGCGGCAAAAATCACCGGCAGTGCGGCAAAGGAGGTGGCGGCGCTTCTGTACGTAGCACTGAAAAACCGGGACAAGAACAAAATCAAAGGACGCCAGCGACTTACCTCCATGCTGCGCAGCGGCAAGGAGCTGACTATTTTCACCGTCAAAAACAAGGACATGGCTCGCTTTGTGGCCGATGCCAAGCGCTACGGCGTAGTCTACTGCGTTCTGCGGGAGGCAAAAGACAACCCACACGGCGTCAGTGAGATCATGGTACGCGCCGAAGATGCCGCCAAGATCAACCGTATTGTGGAGAACATCAAAATCGCCACTGTATCCGACCCCGAAGTCATCCGTGAAAACGCGGAAACAGGACGGGATAAGAATAAGGATGCCGCCGGGCAGACGGCTCCCGAACAGGAGCGCCCGCAAAAGAGTGATGATGACCGGCTGCTGGATGAAATGATGGCAGCTCCTGCGCAGAAGCAGGAGGCTGCCCAAGAAAACCCCATGGCGGCTCGGACGGAGAAATCCCGTCCGTCCGAGCCTTCCTCAAAATCCAGAAAGAGATCCGCCGAGGGTACTGCTAAGGAAGATCGTCCATCTGTCCGCGAGGAGCTGAAGGAGATCCGCCGTGAGCAGCAGGAGACGGAGGAGCGCAAGCCGACCGAACGCAGCAGACCCGCCAAGGGTACACGACCGCAAAATGAACACCGACAGACTCCGCCGAAAAAGCGGGTCAGAAAAAGTAAGGAGAGATAAGCTATGGCAAACTTCGATGATCTTTTTACCGCCCCCACTGCCACGGAAACGCAGAGCGACCGTCCGCAGCTGACCAAGGAGCAATATGCCGCCAAGAAGAAGGCGGAACGCGACAGCCTGTATGCACTGGCGGATGAAATGGCACAGGAGGTCATGCGGGACGGAGAAGCCTTTCGGGGCTTTTTGGATGTGCAGGCACGATTTGACCGCTATTCGGCCACAAACGCGCTGCTGATCTATGCACAGAACGATGAGGCCACCCGCCTGCGGGACTTTGACGGCTGGAAAGAACGCGGCATCTATGTCCGCAAAAACGAAACAGGCATTTCCATTCTGGAAGCCGGGGACAGCTATGTGACCGAGGATGGCCGCACCGGCTACTACTATAATGTGAAAAAGGTCTTTGACATCAGCCAAACGGATGCCAAACGCCAGCGGCAGCCGCAGGTGCATTATGATGACCGCCTGCTGCTTTCTGCACTGATCGCCAAGCGCCCGGTGCCCATTGAAATGGCCGACAGCGTGCAAAACGGTGCGGTGTATGACTATGAGCGCAAAACCATCTTCGTCCAGCGCGGTATGGACGGGCAAGACCTGTTTCGCAGCGTATCACTGGCACTGGCTCGTGCCGAGATGGCGCAGCAGGAAAACAGTACCCCGCAGGCTGACGCCTTCAAAAGCTACTGCGTTTCCTATATGCTGTGCCGCAAGTATGGTGTGGACACACAGGGGTATGATTTCAGCCGCTTGCCCGATGAGCTGAAAAATGCGGAGCCGCAGACCATTCGCGGTGAGTTGACCGACATTCGTGACACGCTGCAGACTATGACCGGCAAAATGGTGCGGACGCTGGAGCAAAGCCGAACGGCAGCGCAAAAGGAAAGCGGAAAGGAGCGATGAGCCATGGAAAAACAGGATATGCGGGTATTGACCCTTGATCCGTATCAGCACGGCGTCGTGATCAATGCACTCAACAACCTGCGTAACGATTTGATCGAGGACAAACGCCCCACCGATATTGTCGATGAAGTTCTCATTAAAACCGTTGACGCACCGAGCAAATCCAAAAGAGTCAAGCAGAAAGATGAACGGTAAACAAAAATGGCTGTGGTATGCGACGGGGCTGATCCCTGCGGTGTGGCTGGGGCTGCTGATCGCCCCGGCTGCTTCCGGTGGCCTTCCCGAGATCCTTCGGCAATTTCCATCGGCAATAAATGAGCCGTTTCATATCGAGTGGTGCGAGGACAGCCTGAAAACTGTCCTCGTTTTCATTGCCCTGTATGCCATGGTGATCGGGGTCTATCTTTCCACTCGCCGTCATTACCGGCGCGGCGAAGAACACGGCTCTGCCAAATGGGGCGATGCGGAAACCGTGAACCGAAAGTACCGGGCACGCCCACCAAAGCCAAACAAGGTGTTCACACAGCACATCCGTATGGGGCTGAACGGCCGCAAGCACAAGCGCAACCTGAATACCGTTATCATCGGCGGCAGCGGCGCGGGCAAGACCCGTTCGTATGCCAAGCCCTGCCTGTATGAGGCTTGCCTGTCGCCGCAGGGTTCGTCCTTTGTCTGCCTTGACCCCAAAGGCGAGCTGCTTCGCGATTCCGGACGGCTACTGGAGGAATCCGGATATGAGATCCGGGTGCTGGATCTGCTGCACATGGAGAAAAGTCACTGCTATAACCCATTCGTCTATCTGACCGATGACAACGAGGTGCAGATGCTGGTGACGAATCTGTTCAAGGCGACCACACCCAAGGGCAGCCAGACCAATGACCCGTTTTGGGACACGACGGCCGCTATGCTGTTGTCGGCGTTGGTCTACTATCTCTACCACGAAGCGCCGCCCGATGAGCAAAACTTTCCGATGGTCATGGAAATGCTGCGCGCCGGTGAGGTGCGGGAGGAGGATGATTCCTACCAGTCGCCGCTGGATGTGTTGTTTGAGCGGCTGGAAATGCGCGACCCGGAACATATCGCGGTCAAGTATTATAAGGACTATCACTCCGGCAGCGCCAAAACACTGAAAAGCATCCAGATCACACTGGCGGCAAGGC
>ULOS01021962.1_pt1 | contig 9851 bp, 1 predicted proteins | sample 1952701 | NCBI WGS metagenome assembly ULOS01 (sample SAMEA4835607, study PRJEB28245) | human gut metagenome | biome: gut microbiome; material: fecal sample | place: Denmark | collected 2008 | reverse complement strand
AGGGTTAATGATGCCGTTCCGCCCGCGGGGGTTGACAAGGCAGGAGCCGCACCGATGACCTGCCGTGTTATGTCATTTCCGCTTGCATCCTTTATTTCAAAAATGCACGTGTCACCTGTGGTTGTGTGATGCAGCTTGATCCGTTCCACGTTATTGCCATCTGTGATTCTGATCCCCTTCGCCCCGGATGTATTGCACTGAATATTGATTTTTCCAACATTCGTGCCATCGCGCAGAACAATCTGCGATACTTCATTATTTCCATCTGCGGTATTTGCCGCGATTAAAACGCGCGTATTTCCAGTGGCGTTTTCCTTGATGCGGATTATACTTGCTGTGTTGTCTGCGGTGTCGGGTTCAAGGCTGATGGTGTACTTATCGCCCACAGTTCCGGCTGCGAATACGGCTCCGATCGCCTCCTTGATCTTACTCCACAACGTTCGTTTGTTTTTCATTTCGGATGCGTCGTACATCAGGAATCCGTCCGCATCCTGAATGTCTGCCGCAACAGGAAGGGCGCCCAAATCAGTTACCGGATCGCCGGTCTGCGCTGTCGGCTTCCATGTTGTGCCGTCCAGCGTGACCTCGATCTTGTTGTCCGCGCTTAGCCGAATCCCCTTTATGTCCGATGAGCTTGGGTAGCTCCCGAACATGTTCAGCAGCGCCGCAAGCTGGGCTGCGACCGTTCCGGCCGGAATCTCTCCGAGTGCCCCGTTTCCAACGTTGCCCGCTCCCCCCGTTCCCACAAGTTCATCTATTACGGCGTTGAAGGCGGCTTTTATTTGATTGCTGTTTGCATCAAAGATTGCCTTCATCTCCGCTGCCGTGCGCTGGGGCTGATCTGCTTCGTTTACAACGGGGTTCGTCCACGAGCCTATCTTCTTGTCCGTGATTGCCATTGTCTTCTCCTTTCATGTAAAAGGGGGAGGTTTCCCTCCCCTTTAATACCTTGCTTCCAGAACGGCTTCGATCTCTGGATCCGTCAGCTTCAGCTTGCTCAGATACTTTCTAAGGTCTGCTTTTGTGTATTTCCTGCCATCCATCCACTGTTCGATAAGAAGCGCATTGGTTTCTGAAATTCCGGCGGCAACATAGGCTTTCCCGCGCTTGTACGCCGAGCCCGACGTTTTTCCAAGCTTAAACGCAAACCATGATGTGTAGTCCCGCGTCTTTCCCCCGGTAAGCGCTTCGTCGAGCTGGCGCTTCTGCTCCGGGGTCATATCGTCGTCGTTCATGATATTGTTTCGCAGCGCTTCCTGCCTGCTCCCCGGAATTGTCTCTCCGTTTATATCTTTCGTTGGTTCCAACCCGCTGTACAGGTTGTAATACTCAAGATATTTCTCGGCTGTGCCACCGGCTTCTTCAAACAGCTTTACGTTGTCCGCGTGCGAACCCTTGAGCTGTGAAGCCTCCAACATGGCTTCGGATGAATAGTCTGCCGTGTAGCTTGCGCCTGTCACATCGCGGTCGATCAGTTCTTTTTGTTCTGCCGTGAGCGTTGAATCCCTGAACAATATCTCCCTGAACTGCTGATCCTTGGTTTTTTCCGTTTTCCCGTTCTCATCTTTGATCGGCTCAAGTGCCTTGTACCGGTCAAGAAGGACAAGGAAGTGTGCACCGTCTATGCCGTTCGCAACGGCGTTTTTGTAGGCGGCGGTGTGGTCTTTGCTCAGTACCGGGAAGCCTTGCGCAACGTTCTCCCGGCCTTCCGGAAGTGCCCACGGGCCGAACAGTGCAGCCTGCGCATAGTCAAACCCGGTTTGATCCGTACGGAAGCGCAGGAGGTCGTTTCCTCCCTTGTCTTTCTTGTAGCTTCCTCCTTCCCGAACCGTCTGTATGCCCTCGATGGCCTTTTTCACCTGACCGCCCGCAAACGGCGGTAGTGTATAGAACAACGGTTTTTTCAGTTCGTCCCATACAACATCATTTTTATAATCGTCATCCGTCTCATCATCAAACAGCGTTTTTGTGACGCGCCACATGTCCGGTGCTGCTGCAGCCGCAGGCGAGCGCCCACCGTCGCCGCCGAGCAGTGATCCGAAGAACGGCAGCTGATCTACCACATTTTTATATGTGTTCTCCGCCGCGTTCACGAACGGCTGCGGTTCATAGGTGAATAGCGGCGCCTCCTCCGCAGTTTTCGTTCCCGCGATTCGCGGGAGCACGTTCTCTGTTTTCCAGTCCACGCCCACCGCTTCTGCGATCATGTGGAGCGGGTCGAGCGCCCTCCTGCGGCCGGTGATCTGTTCGTCAAGCTCGTTGTACATCCATGCGGCGATGAACATTTTGAACAGCGCTCCAACAATGGCGGCGATCCCCTTCTCCTTCATGTCCCGCGGTACGTCCTTGAATATGTAGCTCAGTTGGTTGTTTCCTTCCACCTGAAGCATGGTGAACATCCGCGTCAGAGGGTTCTTTCTGCCGAATACCGTCGGCAGCGCGCCCTTTGAGCGGTCTGCCATGAGCCCTGCCGCCCACGCATCCGCGCTCTCCATTGCAGCTTCATAGTTCATGCCGGCTTTCAGGTTCTGTGCCAGCTTCGCACGCACGAGCGTTTCTGATGCAAACTGGTCCACTTTCTCAAACGGTATGCTCAGTTTGTCGTTTGCCTTCATGATCCAGTCCTTGGAAAGCGTATCCGTGCCGCGCCGGTTTGTAAGAAAATCGGACTGCGCCGCGAACCCGTCATCCTTCGCAATCGCCGCTATGGTATCCCGCATTGCGCGCAGGAGTGTCACGTTCCCTACCTCTGAGGTGGCCTGCGTGATCGGGATGAAGTTTGAGAGCGCCACTCCGATGTTCCCAGCGATTGCATTTGCAGCGTAGCGGTTCTGGAACCAGTTTGCAAGGGAATATATCGTGCGCCCGAAGTCTTCCTCTGCCCCCCTGTCGCGCAGCGATTTCTTGTTTGCAAGCAGGTTTGTGTACTCCGTAAGGTTGGACGCATATGCGGATAATTGCGTCCGCATGCTCTTCCCTTTTTCGTTCGTGTACAGCGCGCCGATCTGATTTGCGCGTTCCTCCGGCGTGAGATCCTCGTTCTCCATCAGCTCCTGCATTCGGGATTTGATACCCTCATCCGAATACTTGTATCGGATCGCGTTATCGAGCGCCCGAAGCCGCTGGATGTCGTCCGTATGGAATATCACATCCGTTGCTCCCCTGATGTAGCTGTCAAAGCCTCCGTACAGGTCAAATTCCGTTTTTACCCCCATGCGCTCCAATGCATTGGCGAACCATGTTTTTCCCGGCCGGAATGCGCTCGTCAGCCCTGCGATGTCGGTCGGCAAATCCATATTCGTAAGATTGAACCCGAACGCCTTTGCAATTTTTTGTCCCTCGGAATCGTACTCCCTGCCGATGAAGTGCGGGAAGTAATTTCTTCTGTACTCCACCTTCGGATACCCGTTTCGCACAAGCGCGTCGTTCATGTCCTGGAATACCTGGTTGTAGATTTCCCGAACCGTGGGAAGCGCCGCCTCGCATTTTGCCCTGTCTATTTCTTTCCCGTGCTTTTCCACCAGCTTTGCATACTCTGTGCCCACAAGGTCAAGGCCTTTTTGAATCAGCTTTGCTTCCGCATCCTGATTCATCCCGCGTTTTTCGATTTCTGCAAGCCGCTCTTTATAATCGACCGCTTCACCGATGAGCTGCGTCGCCTTGCTCTCCCACTTGTTCAGCTTGAATGCGAGCATCCGCTCGTTCATGTCGTTGATGTATCGGGTGCGCTTCGCCTCGTTTTCGTGTACCGGCCTGATGTACCCTTCAATGATCCGCTCCGCGTCCTGCTCGTTTCCCGTTATGTCCCGGATGTTGCGCTCCTGCGTTTCGCGCGCATACAGCAGCCCCATCCGCTTGTCCTTCCAGCGATCCGAATTTTCAATCGCGTTCATTGCATCGTTCCGCAGGCGCTCCCGGCGCTTTTTGTTGTATTCGTCTACAATCTTTTTCCGGTTCTCCACCTCCTCCCTCGCATCGTAGTACGCTTTGAGTTCGTCAAAGTTGCTTCGGCTTTGCAGCTCTCCCAGCGTAATGCCACCCTTGAACACGGCATCCATAAGCGATCGGTCGCCTTCCGTCAGTTCCAGCTTCCTCATCACGCGGTCAAGCGCTTTCTGTTTTTCCTTGATTTCTGAAAGCGCCTTTTCCACCGCTTGAATACTCTCGGCTTCTGCTGCTGTCCTCAAACGCTCCTGCCGCCTTGCATGCGCAACGGTTTCCGAGCGCTCCGCAAGGTTCAGCTTACGTCGAAGCTGGAACAGCTCTTCCTCAAAGTTGGCGCGCGCCTCCATTTTGACCGCAGCCGCGTTCTCGCCGTGGAACTCGTCCAGTGTGTATTCCCGCGTTTTTATGCTGTCGTACTTGTTCAGGATCTCCGCGAACTGATCCTCCGGCGAGGTCAATGAATCATCAAACACACCAGGGAACTCTGCAAGCAGGTCGTCATACACGTTCACAAGCGGAGCGCCGTTCCCGTTCATTCGCAGTTTGCCCCGCGCCGCGTCACGCTGCTCGCTCGTTAAATCCGTGGAGCGGATCGCCTTGTTTCTCAGGTACTCCTTGATCGGGCCATATTGCTCCACCATGCTGTTGTCATATTCACGTGCGGCTTCGTAGCACTTTTCGAACATGGCTTTCGCGTCCGCTTCCGAAAGCTGGCCTGTCTCTATTACACGGTCGCCCAGCTCGGAAATCATTTTCCGCAGCTCGCCCTTCGCCGTGCCCGGAATGCCAAATGCCTTTGCAACATTCTCAATAAACGCGCGCTCGTGCCGGCGCTTGTAGGCCTTTCGCTTGCCCGTGAGTTCGGTTGCCCTTCCCCCCTCCTGTTCGGAGGCTGCATTTGCTTCTGTATCCTGCGCAGAAAGGTTGATTTTTTCGGAGGAATTGCGTATACTAATATTATCATCAACGGATGGGGCGTTCGTGCTCAAGCGCGATAATCCCCTCGTACCGTTGGTGATTTCTTTTATTTTCGTTATATCGTACAATCTCCTGTATCCGTTCCCGTTCAGGACATTTACAATCCCTTCAAAAAAACGTCCGGAAACAGAAAATGTAACGCGATAGCGATCCCACCCTCCAACTGCTTCAGGATGCCGTCCATCATCTGAAACATGTTCTGTAAACGCACTTGTGGTAAGCAAATTATCCAGTTCTGTTGAGGCGCGCATTTTTGCCGTTCTCGACTCAGCGCTCATTTTTCTTCGGCTTGCCGAATAAGCGTATTCGCTTGCGGTGGCCGCGCTAACATGTGCCCTTGCTTCGCCTTCTCCAACATAACGACCTTTAAAGTGTGCGTTTATGTAGTCGCGTGCAATTTTCGGATAATTCTTTTCTTCCGCTCCATCGAAAATATCTTGATCCGTATCTACTTCCACATATTTCGATCCATCAGAAGCGTCGCGGATGGAGAAGCGGAACTGTTGCGTTACGGACACTTCCGGAACTGTTCCGTTTTCAAAGTAGTTTCGGATGTCGTTGAGCACCTTTGATGCGCGGGTGTTCCTTGGATATTCTACGCTGTGCAGCGTGTTCCCGTCCGTATCGTCAATATCAAGCATAACTTCGCCGCGGTATTTCTGTACGAACTGTTCCAGCTTTTCATATTGCGCCGCAGTCGGCATGACGGAAAGGTTAATACCTCCGCTTTCCGGGGAAATCCTGATATTTCCCTGCGCCATGAAATCTACCATGGCCTCGCTTCCGCTCATGTCCGAATCCTCGCCGTATGCGTCCAGAATATCCCGGTGGTCTACCGTTCGGTATCCGCCCGGTGCACCTTCGTGCCTGCCGGAGAAATCGAGCCTTGCTCCACTTGTGGTGATGTACCCGGTTTCATTCCAGGAATATGTTTTTCCAAAATGCTCCACGGCTCGCTTTTCGGTGTCCTTTGCTGAGAAACGTGCCCCACCATTGACGCTATACTTCACATCGGCGTTCAAGTCGTTTCTGTTTTCGTGCGTCTCCCCTAACGCCGCATCGAACATATCCGAAATCGCAGAAAGCAGCTCCGTATCCTGCCGGATGCTCTGCATCTGCTTCCAGCTCGCTTCTCCTTCGAGCGTACGAAGCGTTTCTTTGATTGTGTCTATGAACTCCTGCAGAAAGTCGCGGATGCGTTCTGCAAGCGTCTTGTCGGCTTCAACGAGCTTTTTCACATAGGATTCATCGTTCAGGATCGCCGGGATCGTATTTGCGACCACCTCTTCACGGGCGGTTTCTTCCGAATAGCCGAATTGATCCATTTGGTAACGCACAAGCGCGTCCACATCTTCGCCCTCGCTGCGCAGTGCATCCAGTACGAAGTTCTCCAGCGTGGAATATCCTGCCGCATTGTTTGCCCTTACATAATGCGTAAGTTCGTGAACGCCGACGGCGAGATATGCGTCCCCGATCGCATTCAGGTTGATATGGATTCTGTTGGTGTTCCCGTTGTATGCCGCGTTGACGTCGCTTCGCGCGTTGCCTGTTTCGTCCAGATACAACGCATCATCCGCAATTGCAGATACGCCGTATTTCCGGCAGAGCGCGTCGAGCACGTTCAGTTGCGTCTCCTGCTCTTTGGAAAGCTGCGCGTCCGGAAGCATGGTCACCCCTGCTTTGAACTCGCTGTTTGGGTCAAGCGCTGCCGCGCGCTGGTTCGCAAGCCGTCCTGCGCTGTACGCCGCCTTTATGTCCGGCTTTGCAAAGTTGCGCCCGATACCCTTCTTTCTGATTTGGCCGAGTTCCTTCCCCTGCTTGGCCTGTTCGTATACGGTGTGAAACGCCATTGTGTATTCCACCGCATCCATTCCACCCTCATATGCTTCCGCAATGGCCGTCGCTTCCACCGCGTCCAAATGAATTGTTTTACCCTGCGCGCGCAGATCCGCGCCTCCGTTTGCGCCCTCCTGAACTGCGTATCCATGCTTTGTTGCGCCGTCAAGCGTCGTTGAAATCTCATCCGCCGCCGCGTTCATCCTGCGCACCGGGCGTTCTCCTACCATTGGGATCCCGGTTGTTTTGTCGATGTAGGCGTATTCTTCCGTTTCCACAGCAGGCTTTGCTGTATCCGCCGCCGCGTTTCCGGTTTGCGCGTTCTGTGCCGGCCGCGCTCCCACCATCGGGATGCCCGTTGTAGGGTCGGTGTATGCATATTGCTCCGTGGTTTCGTTCATCTTCACCGTTGCTTGCGCGGCAGGTGCAGTTGCTGTATCCTCTTTCAATGCTCCCGAGCCAATAATCGCTCCGTTTACGCTTGGCTCACCGGATTGTGTATTGTTCCTCCCCTCCCGCACAGTGTCCGGCGTATCTAACACGCCCGCCGTAAGCGCGCCAAGCATGAAAGAATACACCGCTTCCGGGTCTGTGAGGTTGATTTGGTTGCTTTCATCGAACAGGAGGTTCCTGTATATCGGGTCAAGGATTTCCTGAAGGTATTCTTCTGTTCCTTCTCCCGCCATCTTGATTGCATAGGTCGACGCAATGCGCAGGAGCGAATCGTCTATGTTTTGGATCGCCTTTTGGACAATGCCGCCCGTCAGTTTCCCCCCGAGCTTGCTTATGCCGCCGAGGAGGTACTGCAGCGCTCCCTCGGATGCGCCGATAAGGAGGCCGTAGCTCGTTGCCTGCTCTGCCGTATATCCTTCACGCAGCGCCTGCGCTTTTGCACTTCCGCCTGCGCTCAGCCCCATGCTTGCTGCGGATGCGCCACCTGCCACAGCGGTAGATGCGCCAACGCCTGATGTCAGCACAGACAGAAGGATGGACGGTGCCATGTTTCCCGCCGTGTTCGCCATGTCAAATGCGACTTGTCCAACGCTGGAGCCGCCCATAAATTCAGGCAGTTTGAACCCGGAATCGGCGAGGTTTTCCCTTACAAGCTGTGATCCGTATTCGGTTGCGGATATTGGCGTAGCTTCATCACGGAACATATCAGCAACGCCAGTACCGAAGCGCTCAACGCCGGACTGGAAGCCATATGACATCCCCTTCAGCACATTGTCGCCTACGTTCTCCGCATCGTCCTGCGCCAGTTTATAGTTCAATCCCTCCGCGATCGTGTCAATGTATTCATCCGCTGCCTTCCTGCCCTGCGTAGCGTACAAATAGTTGTACATGGCTATTTCGCCATCTGTCATTTTTGAAACGGCCGCATGTTCCGACAGGTTGCGCTCCATTCCCATAACCTTAGCATTGTCAAATTCAAGCCCTGCCCAATTATGGTCGCGGTATCCATCAATGTCGTTAATGAAGTCGTACCGATCATCGCCCGCCGCCCATGTGGATGGGTCTGTAAGGCTGAACTGCACACGCTTTGATTTACCGGCCTGCGACTTCTCAGCAAAGTCAGCGTTCTGCCGTAGCGCTTCATATCCGGCGTATTTCTGCGCTTTTTCAGCATCGGATAGATTACGCCTAATTTGTTCTGCCTTATTGTTCTTGGCTTCATATTCGTCCAAGTACCTTTTTATGGCCCTTGCTCCGCTATCATTCACATTGTTGCCATACGATGCGTATTTGGCTTTCATGCGGTTATAGCGTTGTTCGTCCAATGACAATTCGGACGAAAGCGCATCAAGCTCCGCGCGCATCTTTTCCGTGTCCGCATTCAAAAGATAGTCAGAGCGAAGAGCGGAATCGACATATGCATTGAAATCATTCCCCGTGCCGCGCCTGTTGATAGCGTCCTGCGCAAGCGATGCGGGAAGATATGTATTATACATCCGTTGCGCGTATTCCTGTTGACGCTGGTTGTCAAGGATCCGTTGGCCGAACTGCGCCGGGATATAGGTGTTGCGTGCACGCTCCGCCGCGCCGCGTATTCCAGTCGTTGCACCACTCACCGCAGTTTGAGCGGACCGCTGCAATCTCCATTGGTTATACGCATCCAGTGCCCTCGCGTTAAATGTCTGTTGGTTCAGCCTTACAACCCTTGAGCGTTCTTCATTGTATGCTCTATCCCACTTCTCCTTCTCAAGATAGTCGTTAAAGGACATATACCCCTTGGAACTGTCTTTCGCCTGAAAATTAGGCTTTTTCGCATATTCCCCGTCCGGCTGTTTCTTCGTCTGTTCCTGTTTAAGGTAATCATCAAAGGATATGTACGCCATATATCCCCCTTATTTTTTCGTCTGATTTTTCGCCATAGAATTCGGCTTTGTAAACCCTGTGGATAGAATCTTGGAATAACTGTTCAGTATGTCTTTTTGATACTGCGGGAGGTTCATTCCTGCAATTTCAGAGGACATATCTTTCCTTGTCGCGCCCTGTTTTGAAATCGTTTCAAGGTAATTCTTCGCGGATGCATATGTTGGCATTGCTGTTGCGGTTTTTTTAGATGAACTACCGGAGCCACCGCCACCCGAACTACCGCCCATTCCGCCGTACATGCTTTCGTACATCTTTGCAAGCGCCATCTGGTTTTCAAACGCCTGCTGGGCTGCCGCCTGTTCCGCCTGCGCCCTTGCGATCATCATATCGGCCATCCACTTTGCGTATTCCACATCGCGCGTATAGCCCGCCTGAAGAAGTTCAAGCGCAAGCGTGTCCCGTTCGCTTTGCTCCTGTCGCGTGGCCGCGTTGATGTCGTTGCGCATGCCGATATCCTGATTCACGCGCGAAGTCTCGGATGCGCCGGATACGGGCGAATCATACAGGTTGCCCGCAAGCCCCTTTGCCGCAAGGACTTCGTTGTTTCCGATCGCGTTCAGGCGCGCGTTGGTGTATGCCTGCGAACGGATTGCGTTGTATTGATCCCCTAGCTTTGCGGCCTGCGCATCGATGTCCGCCTTTTGGGCGTTGTATGCAGCGTCAAGCGCGGCTTTGTATTGCGCTGCCGCGCTGTCGTATGCCGCGCCGATATCATA
>ULOS01026784.1_pt1 | contig 9887 bp, 11 predicted proteins | sample 1952701 | NCBI WGS metagenome assembly ULOS01 (sample SAMEA4835607, study PRJEB28245) | human gut metagenome | biome: gut microbiome; material: fecal sample | place: Denmark | collected 2008 | reverse complement strand
CCGTCCTACATCGCCCGGCCGCCACGGCTTTTCTTATCAGAAACTTAAAAGCAAGCACAACAAAATAATAGAATTGCTGGATAAAAATGTTTCTAAAGCTGAAATCGCCCGTCTGATGGGCTGCTCTTGGATTACATTACATAGATATATAAGGAATTGTGTTTATTAGCTTAGAAGAATGATATAACCTTTAACATAGTTATGTCAAAAGTTGAAACATTTACTATTTGGAAAATTCATCTCAAAAAATTTAGTAGAAAATAGCTTGAGTCATACTTCTATAATGTATGACAAATACGTATAACCAACTCAAAAAAGAGTTATCAATTCTTTATCCCGACGTTACGGATATTGAATTAAACGAAATGACAAACAACCTGATTGATTTTTATACAATCATTGTAAAATCCGTTTTAGAAGATGACAACCAAGAAACAAAAGAACTTGTCGTTGATGACAATAACTTTTGATGAAACAACTTCTCGGTAAATCAGAAAAGAAGTTAATCTTTTGAAAAATCAGTAAAATATTAGTAAAAAAGTTACAAACTGGCTCATTTTTTTTGCGTACATTTCCCAAATAACGCGACATAATATTATTATGTAAAAACAAAGGAGTAATGAATGTGAGAAAGAAATATCAGAAAAAAGTTGTTTATCAAGAATGTACTCAAGCAATCATATTTGCACGTGTATCAAGTAAGCGACAAAAAGATGAAGGCATATCTTTACAGGTTCAAGAGGAAAATACAACCCAATATTGCAAAGATAAGGGATTAAAAGTTATTGCCACATACAGTATTGATGAGAGTTCAACACATGGTGATCGCAAGGTATTTCACGAAATGATAAATTTTGCAGCAGGTTGTGAGGGTAAGGTTGCTATAGTTGTTGCTTATGTAGATAGATTACAACGTTTGCCGGAAGATTCATATTATGTTGAAAGTCTTCGAAGATCAGGAAAGGTAGAAATACACTTTATAAAAGAGAGATTAATTATTACAAAAGATTCTGCCGCATCCGACTTAACTTTTTGGAATATGTTTGTTATGTTTGCTAATGCACAAGTTAACTCTCAAACAGATAAAGTTAAAGCCAGCCAAGCTAAAAACTGGTCTGAGGGAAAATGGCAAGGCACAGCACCTTTAGGATATTTGAACAAAAAAGATGATGACAATAAGTCAATTATAATTGTTGATCCAGTTCGTGCACCGATAATAAAACGTTTATATCAGGAATATGCAACTGGATTACATACGGTTCAATCTGTTTGGCGGATAGCTAAAGAATTAGGCTTATATACCAGAATGAAAAAGAAAAAAGGCTGTTTTGTTACCAGAAACACTATATATGAGGTACTGACAAATCCTTTTTATTATGGTGAGATGTGTGTTAAGGGAGATATTATACCGCATATATATGAGCCGTTAGTATCAAGAGAATTGTTTGATAAAGTTCAGACATTGCTTATACAAAACGGGCGTCACAACAGAGCCAATGTTAAAGAAACGACCAAAACAGTATATACATTCAGAAAACTAGTACATTGTAAAGAATGCGGTTGTTTAATTACACCGGAAAAGAAAGTCAAAAAAAGCGGTCGAGAATATGTCTATTTGAGATGTGGACACGCCGGAAATGTGTGTCATCAAGGCGTCGTTAATGAAAAAGACATTATCGAACAGTTAAAATCTGAGGTGTTTAATAAATTAACCCTTCCTATATCTTTACAAGAAGTCTTAAAAAATCAGCTTCTTAAAAATTTGAATGAAACATCACAGATTAATGCGGCATTTAAATCTAGGATGACAAGCAAACTTAATGAATTGAAAATTAAAGAAGACAATCTGCTGGATTTTTATCTTGAAGGGAAATTACCTCAATCTACGTATGAAACCAAGAAAGCAACAATCGACAAAGAAATAGAAGAGCTGAAAGCAAGTGCAGAAAAATACAAAACGATTGATAATGATATGAAAAAAGCGGTTGGGAAGGTTATTTCAATGGCTGTAAATATCTCTAATATTTTCGATAAAGCAACTCCAGACAAGCAAAATCAGCTGTTGCGACTACTTCTTACAGATTGTAAACTCAATGGTAAAAGGCTGGAATACAAACTCAAAGCTCCGTTTGACAGGCTGATTGCGTGCAAAAATTATCAAGACTGGCCTCAAGTAGCAGTTGAGAATTTAAGAGAGTTTGAAACGGCAATGGCAAATTAAGTAAATTGTAAAATTAGTTTTTATATCTATAAAAAAATCATTGAATTTTCTTAAAGCTATTGTACATTTGATTATAGGAACATTAAATATAGTTACGGATGATGAAAATGAGTATCAATATCTCTATTTCTGATTTTGCTAAAATAAAAAAAGCAAATGTGAAAATAAATGGACTTACAGTTATTTCTGGGGAAAATGATACCGGTAAAAGTACGGTAGGAAAAGTTGTTTATTCTCTGATAAAATCAATTAATACATATAAAACATCAGGTGTAAATGTTATAAAAAAGTCTATTTTAGAGCAAATGGAAGATATTATTCGGTTAATTGGTAGATTAACTATAAGAAAGACTAAAAAGTTTGTAGAGCTTAGAAATCAAATTTTTTATTATATTCCAAGCCCTGTTTTATATGATGTTGATAGCCTGTTTTCATTGGATAGACTTGAAAGGTATGAGGAGCGGATTGCCAAATTAGAGTTTGAACAATTATCTAATATAGCTAAAGAGACAAATGATTTTGCCCAAAAAAAACAATATTGGAATGATAGTTTATTACAAGATAAAATAAATAGGCTATTATATATGATTTCTTTTTATCAAGAAGAAAGCAAACAGTTGTCTGTAAACTTAAATCTTGAGTTAAAGGCTAGTATAGGGGATGTTTTGATTAATTCCTTGCATCCTGAAGATAAAGGGAAAATTTCTCTATCTTTAAAAGACAAAGAAGCTTTGTCGCTAGATGTTACGACGGAAAACCTTGTTGTAACTAAATATAATGCAGATGATTTTGAATATATTTTTGACGATGCAACATACATAGAAACACCTCTTTTAATTAGTGAGGAGTTTGATTTGAAATTTAATAAAAGGTCATCATATGCGGATATATTGAAAAAGATAAAAATAGCACAAAATCCTAAAGAAAAGAAACTTGAATATATTTTACAAACAATCCCAGGTGAAATTTATATGAAAAACGATAAGTTCTCTTATAAAGTTTCTCCCAAGGGAAAAGAGTTGTCATTATCTGCGATGGCTTCAGGAGTAAAATCATTTAATATTTTACAGTTGTTAGCCCAAGGGGGGTTTATAGGAGGGGTATCAAAGTTATTAATTGTGGATGAACCTGAGAATCATTTACATCCAGAATGGCAATTAAAGTATGCTGAGTTAATAGTGTCTTTAGTTGCTAAAGGGGCAAGTATAATGCTTACTTCTCATAGCCCCTATATGATTGAAGCATTATATTATTATGCAAAACAACATTTGGATGAGAATAAGGTTGCTTTTTATTATACTGAGCAAACGAATATTGAAAATTATACAGAGATAAAAGGAACTACAGATTTATCTATTATATTTGATAAATTATCAAAGCCTTTGGAAAAGTTAGTATGGAATAAATAAAATGTCTTTACGAGAAGCATTGGATAAGTATCGGGAGGCTGATTGTTATGGGCCTTTTTGCAGTAATAAGTCTTGTGGTTTGTTTTCAAATTGCCAGCAAAGTAAATCCAATGATGATTTTTGGTATCCCGATTGTATTAAAGACAAATACATTCGGCATACGGATAGACGAGGAATGAAAACATGCGATATATTAACGTGTACAGATATTGGGATATATTTGGCGGAATTAAAGCCTATTCATGGGACAGATGATGTAATAAACAAAATCCAAGGAACACACAAACTTTTAACAATTATATATCCAGAGTTTGATGAAAAAGATTTAAAGATGATGAGGTGTTTCCTAGTATCATGTGCTAACGGTTGTGCCCCTACTAAGCATTTTAAAATGACAATTTCTTTTTTGTCTCAAAGGAATATGACATCCTCTTTGTACACAAACGGGATTGTAGAGATTAATAATGTTGAGATACCTATATTTTACCATAGAACATGTACTGATTTTATACAAGAAGGGCTGGCTAATCATTTTTTGTGATTTTTAATAAATATGTTTATAAAAGTCCGTGGATTGCACTATGTGCTCTGCCACTCAAGATAAAGTCGCTGAAAAGCGGCTTTTTTTATTATATATCAGGTAAGCGAGTCTGTGTGAGGTTGCATTGATAAGAGCAAATTGGGGTCGTTACACGGACTTTTATTTTCAAGTTTCTTTATTTTACAAATATTTAAGCCAGTTGGAATCCTATCAGGTTTCGGGATAGCTTTTTACTTTAGATGGGTAAAATAATTTGTATTTGGTATTCGTTTATGTTATTATTTAATCTATAAGTTTTGCTGCTCGGAGGTTGGAATGTCATCAATAGAAATAGGCATGAGAACAGATAAAACCGAGGCTAATCCTTATGGTTATGTAAAAGTTGCTTTCATACCAGAGGATGAGGTTTGTGTACTATATTTAGGTGGAGATGGAACAGATACTGATCGAGCGGCGAACGGGTATGCTAAGATTATTGAAAACGAAATATTGGCAGATATAGATGCTAAGATTCCCGTATATAGTATTAAGTATAATTTTGATGGGCATAAAAAAACTGTAGCAAGGCAGATTTCTAATATTAAGCACCGTGCGGAGGTTTTGATAAGTCAGGCAAAAATAGATGAAATTGTGCAAAAAGCGACAATAGACGAATATAATCCTCAATATGTGGATAGTTTATTTGAAAAGGCAATACTTCCCAGAATTTCTTCATTAAATGGGAAAGAAAAATTATCTGTGGAAGAAGCTTGTAAGAGGATTAGAAAATTAAATATTGTGGCTCATTGTCATGGTGCTTATGTGGCTTTGAAATTAGAAGAAAAAATGCAAGCCAAAATGAATGAGCTGGGATATAGCAATGAAGAGCGCAAGCAGATACAATCTCAAATGCTTGTTGTGGCACACGCACCGGCGTGTGTTCTGGGATTGTCTAAATCACAGTTTGTGAGTTTTAAGTCGGTGTATGATTCCAGTACGCCTCTGAAAGGTAATTTTTTTGATGTTTATATTGAGAATAGAAAATGCGAAGAGCGTAAACGATTTGCTGCTGAGCAAAACAAGGATGAAACAAAGATAAAAGAAAACCGCTGGTTTGATTTTGAACCTTGTTTTTTTAATAAGAAGCAAGGTAATTTATTTATGATAAAGCAAAAATATAAGTGGGTTGATGAGGAAGGGCCATTTATGATTAATAGCGATGAACATAATAATGTGCAGTATAAAGATGCAACTCAAACCAAAGAAGGGAGACTGTTAGGGTGGTTTTCTAAGAATATTCTGCAAAACGGGATAAAGAATTCGTTGCAGCAAGATAGTGAACATATAGCATTGCCGCCGCTTGAGGAATTGATTCTAGATGATAATCCTCAAACGAGAGAAAAAGCCTTGGCAGTATTTGATAAGATGAAAGCTAATGGTTTAAAGTTTAGAAACGAAATTTTTATAAAAGCTAGGGAATATCATAAAAATACTGTTCAGCGGTAGATGTAAAAAGTTTGTGTATTTTGCCCTATGTTTCCTGTTATGTAAGATAAAACCGTCAAAAAAAGTTTTTTATTATACATCAAGCACTTAGTATCTGGAAACTCATTCGTCAATCCGGGCGGTGAATGATTGTTTGTTGCTAAATAGCAGTAATCGTTATAAGTTTAACAAATAAATGGTTAGAACTCAGGATATCCAATATGAACTATAATGAAGTGACTATTATAAACGGAAAACAAATTACACTCACACCGAAAGAACAGAAAGAAGTTGGGACGTTTCATAAAAGTCGTATAGCATTTGCTATTCTGAGTGATGGAAAATGTGCCGTGAATATTAAAGATATCCGGGAGCATAGAGTGTATCTTCAAGAAGATTTCGGAATATCTTTTGAAGAATTTGAAAATTTAGTAAGGGGCTACATCAAACCGGGGAGAATTGTTTTTTATAAGACATCCGGTTTTTATCCTATTGATAATATATCAGAAAAAATTCTTTCAATTGTTTCTGAAAAGGCTTTAGAATTCTTTGGATCTGGCAAGTATGAAATTTGGAATGGCCTTAAAATTGGTAAATTTGGTGAAGAATGGTAGCCAATACAAAAACATGGATTTGTTTTGATAAAATAGAATAAGGGATATACGGTTCGTGCATTGTATCGGGCAGTCACTTAAGATATTGTATTTTAGGAGATTAAGATTTAGTTTGTTATATCATCGGTAATAAATTTGTGAGGAAGGGCAAAGATGAAAACAATTCGGTTATTATATCCAGACTATGTAAGCGGGGGTTTGGACACTTATTATTTCGGTGCAAATTTGTTGTCTCATATTTTACCTGAAAATGATAAGCAGCCTTTAATCAAAGTGGAAATTACACCTCCTGACGGTACGGTTAAACAGATAAAAGACGGTATTTATGCTAAAGATGAGGTTTTAGCGGGAATTAAGGATGCAATGGCAAAAATCGAAGCTGAAGATCCTGACAAAATAGTCACTATCGGCGGTAATTGTATGGTCTCCCTGGCTCCTTTTGATTATTTGCACGGAAAATATAAAAATGCAGGCATTATCTGGATTGACGCTCATCCTGATGTTTCTACTGCGGAAAATGGTTACCCCAATGCTCATGCAATGGTTTTGGGTGCGTTAATGGGATATGGCGACAAAGCTTTTTCTGATATGATGAAAAATGAGAGGTTTAAGCCGAGCGATGTTTTGTATGTAGGTCTTCAGGGGCTGCATGATTATCAAAAAAAGTTTTTGGATGATACGGGGGTAAATTATAAAGTTCAGACTGATGCGTTTGTTTCTGAAGAAGATATCTGCGCATTTGCGAAAAGGTTTGATTGCGTTTTGGTGCATTTGGACATTGACGTATTGGACGAGCGCGTGTTCCATTCAACTTATTTTGCCAATCCGGATTTGGTCGGAGACGGTGCCGGGGGCGGTAAAATGACAATGGAGAAGCTTGCAGAAATTCTTTGTTGCATTGCGAATAATTCCGAAACTGTGGGCTTTACGATTGCGGAGTATCTTCCGTTTGATGAGCAGAAGCTTAATAAAATGTTTGCCGGACTAGATATATTTACGAAATAAAACGCTGCGGAGCTATGCCGTTTATGAAGCGTTGCAGCTTAGAAAAAAAGAAAACCATTGTCTTACAGGCAATGGTTTTTGTAATTTGCATTACTACGCCAGGATAGGAACGGTCAGTAAACCGCCGTCGTTCCTGTCTACGAAAAAGACCTCAGAATCATAAGAAATTTTGGCAAAGCGATGGTCTCTGACTCCGTTTGAAAATATTTGAAGCGTAACTTCAAAAATATCTTCGTCATTTTGAGGATTGGAGAGGCGAAGTTGCTGCCGCATTATTTCTTTGTAGTTTGTCGTGTCTTTTTCACGCAGGACTACAATTTCGGCATCTTTCTCGGCAAACGTTTCCAAGATGCCGACAAGGGTTTTGAAGTAGGCGAATTCAAAAGACTCTTGGTTGGCGGGGAATTTTATCAAGCTGAAAAACTTGGACAGTTCAACAGGCAACTCCGCTTGTAACTCACTCAGTTTTTTCCTGATTTTTTTCATAAAAAAATATGTTTGGGGATTAATAATAAATAAAAAATTGTTTTTGCTTTCTTCGTTTGTATTACAAGCCTGTCGGTTTGTCAATTTCAAACGTCTTCTTCGGATAAACGGCGGACTGACGACGTGGATATAAAAAAGATTGATAAATACGGAGCCGGGATATATAACAAAAGCGTTTTATCGGTTATTTATATATTATAATTATAAACTCTATTATTTATGTACATGATTATTCAAACAGCTCTTGTAGCGAAAGAAATTTTTTTAAAAGAGCTCGGTTCGGTGATTCCCCGTTTACAAGACGAGAAGACACTGCCTGTTTTAACCTCTTTTGCAATGGACAGCACAACTTTGTATTCTTGGGTTTGGCTGTTGTCGTCGGGAAATTGTCTTTATCTGTCATTTACGTTCCATGATTGGAAAATTGGTTTGTTGTCCGGTTATCCGGCAAAGCTGGAAGTTATTAACGACTCTCAAATTTTTGAGCAAGGCGGCGTGGTTTTGGAACTTTGCTCCAGCTGGGAGCTTCCGATTGAAGATGGCGATTGGTTTTCTTTGATGGGGGGAACATATGTTGTAAAGATGTCCGAAATGATTGTCGTTTCTATGGTTGACAAATTCAGATTTGTGCACGACTGTGGTAACTGGGTCATATCCGGTTGTCGGATGGCGGTTATTCTTTGCAATTGGGAACTCAGCCGAGAGAATACCGGAATGAGGCAGTTATATGTGTGGCGTGATTTTTTTGTTGAGGGAAAGTTTCATAAAAAGGTCAAGCAATGGGTAATGTCAATTCCTGAAGATGCAAACGAGTTATCGAAAAACTGTTGGAGCTATTTCGACTATCCGGTTGAGCAATCCGAGATTGAGGAATATGTTGAGTCTTCAGATGACGATTATTCCGTCAAATGTTCGGTCTACGAATTTTTCGGAGGAAAAAAGCTGGTTCGCATCAGCAAGCTGACTGTTCCGCGAGCGGAGACAGCGGTTGAGCTGGACGTATACGGGGTTTTCGGTATCCTGAGAGGAAATTCGGTTGCGGATCAGGATGATTTTATTCGTGAAACAGACTTTTGCGGGCACTGAGCTACGCTTAAAAAACTCTGAGTTTGGACTCAGAGTTTTTTTGTAAACAGAGGGCGTTGTATCTGAAGGGCGATGAATGTCACCGGCCGGGAGAAGATGGCCGGCATTTTCGGGCAATGACCGAAGACGGCCAAGATTATTTGAGTAAACCAGGAATATATTTATTGACATACAAAAAATAATTTAATATGTTGGCGGCATTGAGTCAGGATGCATCGAGCAGATACGGTTTGCGTATTGCATGGTGCGTTCTGTCGTTTTCTCACCTGACTAGCAGTGAGTTGTTTTTTTAATCAATTTTTTGTGATTGGATAGGATCCATGGCGAAAATCAGTCCGATACAGTTTTTTAGACAAGTTAAACAAGAGGTCAAAAAGGTTACCTGGCCGACCAAAAAAGAAGTGATTCAAACCTCTCTTATGGTTATTGTCATTGTGGCCATTGCAGCGACTTTTTTCTTCTTTGTCGATCAGATCCTCGGTTGGGTTGTTAAATTAATTTTTGGTCTTGGAGTTTAGTTTTATGGATGCTCGTTGGTATGTAGTTAATGTTCACTCCGGCTGTGAGAAGAAAGTTGCCGAATCTATTAAAGAACAGGCTGTTCTGAAAAAAATGGAAGATCGTATTTTCGACGTGATGATTCCGACTGAACAGATTGTCGAAGTAAAAAAAGGCAGCAAGGTCAGCAGTGAACGCAAGTTCTTTCCCGGATATATTCTGGTCAAGATGATTATGAGCGACGATGCCTGGCATTTGGTTAAAGATAATCCGAACGTTACCAACTTTTTGGGCAGCCGCAATAAGCCGCAGCCGATTACCGAGGCCGAGGCTCAGCGGATTATGACCCAAATGCAGGAAGGCGTCGAAAGACCGCAGACTGTGGTTAACTTTGAGGTTGGCGAGCAGGTTCGCGTCTGCGACGGTCCGTTTGCTTCTTTCATTGGTTTGGTTGAAGAAGTTGATGCTGAAAAATCCAGAGTTAAAGTTTCGGTTTCGATTTTCGGACGTTCGACTCCGGTGGAATTGGAATTTTCACAGGTTGAAAAGGTTTAGCCTTAAGC
>ULOS01019025.1_pt1 | contig 9989 bp, 9 predicted proteins | sample 1952701 | NCBI WGS metagenome assembly ULOS01 (sample SAMEA4835607, study PRJEB28245) | human gut metagenome | biome: gut microbiome; material: fecal sample | place: Denmark | collected 2008 | reverse complement strand
GAGGAGAAAGGAATGGAGTGTTTATTATAAATTTTTAAAAAATTTATTCGAACACGGAATTTCTTTCGACGAGGCGCAGTTTAGCCGCTTTATCGACAGTCTGAATACATACTATGGAGATAAGTTATGGTTGCAATTATTGATTACGGTGCGGGAAATCTGTCGAGCGTGAAAAAAGCGCTTGATTATCTCGGCGCTGAAAGTGAAATCACGCAGGACAAGGAAAAAATATTATCGGCAAGTCACGTTATTTTGCCCGGTGTCGGCTCGTTTGGTGACGCTATGGAGTCGATGAGAGAAAGAGGTCTTGTTGATACCGTGAAGCAGGCAGCGAGAGAAAAGAATTTTCTCGGCATTTGCCTCGGCTTGCAGTTGCTTTTTGAAAGCAGCGAGGAAAGCCCCGGTGTTGAGGGCTTGGGAATTTTAAACGGTAAAATCAAAACCATTCCCAAAGATAACGGACTTAAAGTTCCGCATATCGGGTGGAACAGTGTTTCACTCAAGCAAAAGGACGGAATTTTTAAAAATATTGATGACGAAAGCTATTTTTATTTTGTTCATTCGTTTTATCTTGACGGTGCTGACGAGGACGTTGTTGCAGGGGTTACGCAGTACGGCGTGCCAATTGAGTGTGCGGTTCAAAAGGGCAGGCTTTGTGCGGTACAGTTTCACCCTGAAAAAAGCAGTAAATCAGGTCTTGCGCTTTTAAAGAATTTCTTAAATACGGAGGTAGAATAATATGTACGCTAAAAGAATTATTCCTTGCCTCGATGTGAAAAACGGACGAGTTGTAAAGGGTGTTTCGTTTGTTGATTTAAGAGATGCGGGTGACCCGGTTGAATGTGCGGCGGCTTATGACAGGCAGGGTGCGGACGAGCTTGTTTTGCTTGATATCACCGCCACTCACGAGGGTAGGAGCACAATGCTTGATATTGTTGAGCGTGTTGCGAAAACTGTATTTATACCGTTCACCGTCGGCGGCGGAATAAAAACGGTTGATGATTTCAAGGTGCTTTTAAGAGCAGGTGCGGATAAAATTTCCGTAAACTCTGCGGCAGTTCGCAATCCTGATTTGATTAATGAGGCTTCGTATAAATTCGGCGCTCAGTGCGTTGTTTGCGCAATTGATGCAAAAAGCGACGGCAAAGGCGGCTGGGAGGTTTACCTAAACGGCGGCAGAATCCCAACAGGAATTGACGCTGTCAAATGGGCTAAGGAGGCTGAACAGAGAGGAGCCGGCGAAATTCTTTTGACCTCTATGGATAAGGACGGTCAAAAAACGGGCTATGATATCGAGCTTACACGCACAATCAGCGAAAATGCAGGTATTCCCGTTATCGCTTCGGGTGGAGCAGGCAAGGCGGAGCATTTTCTTGACGCATTCACAATCGGCAAAGCCGATGCGGTTTTGGCGGCAAGCCTTTTCCATTTTAACGAGCTTCCTATTCCAGAGTTAAAAAAATACTTAAAGGAAAATGATATCAGCGTAAGAATATAGATTCTATTATAGGTCGAGATTTATTTGTTTAAATCTCGGCTTTTTTTATAAAAATTAGTAATTTGCGATTTTTTGTTAAAAATACTTTTGAGGTGTTTTTTATGCGAAAAATAGGGAAAACGGTAATTTTTGACAAACCGCCTAAAATTATCGGTCACGCAGGTGTGGCAGGCAAAAAAGAGGGCGAGGGTCCGCTTGCCAAGGATTTTGATATGATTTTTGAGGATACAACTATGGGTCAGCAGTCGTATGAGCTTGCGGAGTCGGCAATGCTTCACGATGCGATTATCAGAAGTCTGTCAAATGCGGGAGTTGCGCCAAGCTCGGTCGATTTTGTATTAAGCGGCGATTTGCTTAACCAATGTATGGGTTCGGCTTTTGCGCTTAAAGATTTGGAAATTCCGTCAATCGGTCTTTTTGGCGCTTGCTCAACCATGGCGCTTTCGCTTTCAACGGGCGCAATGCTTGTAAACGGCGGTGCTTCCTGCGTTGTTTGTGCAACATCAAGCCATTTCTGCTCAAGCGAAAGGCAGTTTCGTTTTCCGCTTGAATACGGAGGTCAACGTCCGCCGACGGCGCAATGGACTGTTACGGGAGCCGGCAGCAGCGTTGTGTCAAACGAGGGCAGAGGTACTGAAATCAAGGCAGTTCAAATCGGAACTATTACCGACCTCGGCATAACGGATGCAAATAATATGGGTGCGGCAATGGCACCTGCGGCAGCAAGGACTATAAGCAGCTTTTTGAATGATACCGGAAGTTCGCCGGAGGATTATAATTTGATTTTGACAGGTGATTTGGGATACACGGGCAGTCAGCTTCTCTATGAACTTCTTGAAAAGGAACACAATATTAAATTAAAAGGCTTTCATAAGGATTGCGGAACGCTCATTTTTGATTTAAAAAAGCAGGATGTAAATTCCGGAGGCTCCGGCTGCGGCTGCAGCGCAAGCGTGCTTTGCTCTCATATTTTAAAGCAAATGGACAAGGGGATTTTGAAAAAGGTACTTTTTGTTGCTACGGGCGCACTTATGTCTCCTACTTCAAGCAAGCAAGGCAATTCAATCCCGGGTATAGCCCATGCGGTTTTACTTGAGAGGTGAAAAAATGAAGCATTTTAATAATCTTCGCCTTTTAACATCGTTTAGAGAAATTTCAACCGTCCTTGAAATTATTGCAAAAGCCATGCGAATATTTACGTTTGTTTTGGTGATTTTGCAGGGCATTGCCTTAATTGCCGAGGCTAAAGGCAGTAAAATTAAAAAATTATAACAAACAAAATTAAGCGTTGGTGATTAGTCGTCCCAACGCTTTTTCTACGGCATATACTTTATATTGTTATAAGACAATATGTGAAATACAAGACATATTGTAACAAAAATATTGCTTTTTCGACAAGCTTTTCATTGACAATGAATATTACATAATATATGCGGTACTAAAAATGAAAAAAGTTTATTTTTCTCGTTTTCTTTTAATAAGTTTTTAAAGGTTCATGGGGAGTTAATTTGTGTCAATGTGGGATAAAGCATAAAATTTTGCTTTTTATATATCGGCAGAGCTTATGCGTATGTTTTAAGACTTTAGATGCTTGAAATAGTTGCGCTCAATTCGCAACCGATGTCCCGTGTCAAAAGTCTTTTTTTATTGGTTTTCGATTATTGTGGGGAGAGAGGATCTGTTTGTGGAGAAAATAAAGAAATTATTTAATATAAAATGGACGCTTGTTTTATATGATGCATTTTTGTATTTAGCTTCATTTATTTTGATGTTTGTACTTAATAAAAGCATAAAAAATATGCAGATAATTGATGTTTTTATTAATTCCTGCGTCGGCTTTTTAATTGTATTTTTGTGCAGATTTTTCGGCAGAATATATAACCAAATTTGGCGCTACGGCGGAATACAATGCTACATAAGATTGCTTTGTACTGATATGCTCGGTATGGTTTTGTATTTGGGCTTTGAGTGCGGCCTTTGCAATTTGCTTGGTTTCCAACGCTTTACCATTTCAAAAATCATCGCCATGATGTCGTTTAATACTCTCCTGGCTCTCGGAATGAGGATGTGTTATCGCTATTGCTTTAAATACGGTAATGAACTTAGCGCAAAGGGAAAACTTATGAGACTGCTTATCAGAATTTTTGCCTTTGGAATGAGTATAAGGAAGGATGGCGAGGCTCATAAAATTTATGTTGCAATTGTAGGTGCGGGAAATGTCGGTGTAAGCCTTGCGGAGGAGTTTCTTAACAATAAAAATACATCATATACTCCCGTATGCTTTTTTGATATAAATAAGGACAAAGCAGGCAGGGATATTTACGGGATACCTGTTTTTCAGGCGAAACTGAACAATACCTTTGATATACTTAAAGATTACGGCGTGAAAGAAATTATTTTTGCGCTTCCTCCTTCAACGGAAAATACAGCAGAACTTTACGATTATTATAAAAAATCGAATTGCAAGATTAAAATATATGATTATCCGTCGTTTCAAACTGCCGGTAAAAAGCGACAGCTTCGTGAATTTGAGATTGAGGATTTGCTTTTTAGAAAGCCGATTGAGATTTCAGATGAAAAGACTTTGGGCTATTATGCAAATAAGGTCGTCCTTATTACGGGCGGCGGTTCAATAGGCAGTGAACTTTGCCGTCAGCTTGCAAAAATGAGCCCTAAGCAAATTATAATTTTAGATATTTATGAAAACGGTGTTTACGATGTTCAGCAAGAATTGAAGTTTAAATACGGCAACAAGCTTGATTTAGAGGTCGAAATTGCTTCAATTACGGATAAAGACGCAATGAGCGTTGTGTTTGAAAAATATCATCCCGATATCGTGATTAATGCGGCTGCGCACAAGCATGTTCCGCTTATGGAGCATAACTGCGTCGAGGCAATTAAGAATAATGTTTTCGGAACTGAAAATGTGCTTGAGCTTTGCGAAGAATACGGTGTAGACAGATTTATGATGGTTTCTACCGATAAGGCGGTTAATCCGACTAATGTTATGGGTGCAACAAAGCGTATGTGCGAAATGATTGCGCAATCTTATGCCACAAGGGGCAAGGTTAAGTGCTCTTGCACAAGATTTGGTAATGTTCTCGGCTCGGCAGGCTCAGTAATACCGCTGTTTAAAAGGCAGATTGCGGCAGGCGGTCCTGTAACGCTTACTGATAAGAGAATTATTCGTTATTTTATGACTATTCCGGAGGCTTCGCAGCTTGTGCTTCAATCGGGTGCAATAGCTAAAAACGGCGAAATTTTTGTGCTTGATATGGGTCAGCCGATTAAGATTTATGACCTTGCAAAAAATATGATTAAACTTTCTGCCGCACAAAATATTGAAATTATTGAAACAGGTCTTCGTCCGGGCGAAAAGCTTTATGAGGAACTGCTTGTAAGAACTGACGAGTTGGATACTACGGAAAACGATTTGATTTTTGTTGAAAAGGAAAAGCCGATTTCTTACGATGAGGTCGAGCAAAAGCTCTCTGTTCTTAAAAATGCGGTCAATTCTAAGAATAATGACTTGGCAAGAGAAGCGCTTCGCTGTGTTATTCCTACATTTAAAAGTCCGGAAGAGGTTAATAAAAACGCAGAAGAATCAATGGAAATGAATATTGTTAAAACAATTTAGTTTTTAAACCTCGCACATTCAATTATAACAGTTTAACAGCATAAAATAAAAACAGCACTCCAAAAGGGGTGCTGTTTTTTTATTTCATATTTGATTATTTTACAAAATCTTGAGCAACTTGAGCAATATGCTCTGCCGAAAGACCAAACTGCTTAAGAAGTTCAACAGCAGGACCGCTGTGTCCGAATTCGTCGTTAACGCCGATACGTTTAACGGGAGTAGGGCAATTTTCGCTAAGGCAAGCGCAAACCGCCTCGCCAAGACCGCCGATAATGTTATGCTCCTCAACAGTGATAACTCTGCCGGTTTTCTTAGCCGATTTTATAACAAGCTCCTCGTCAAGCGGCTTGATTGTTGCAATATTGATGATTTCTGCGCTGATACCCTTAGCCTCAAGAGCCTTGCCTGCTTCAATTGCTTCGTTTACCATAAGGCCGTTTGCGATAATTGAAACGTCTGAGCCCTCCTTAATAACTTCGCCCTTGCCGATTTCAAATTTATAATCCTCACTGTGGAAAACAGGAACAGCAAGTCTGCCGAATCTGAGGTAAACAGGGCCTTCATACTTATATGCTGCCTTTACAGCCTGCCTTGCCTCGATATCGTCAGCCGGGCAAATAACAACCATACCCGGAATTGAACGCATAAGCGCAAAGTCCTCGCAACACTGGTGTGAAGCGCCGTCCTCACCAACTGAAATACCTGCATGTGTTGCGCCGATTTTAACATTAAGATGAGGATAACCGATTGTATTTCTAACCTGCTCAAATGCTCTGCCTGCGGCGAACATTGCAAAGCTTGAAGCGAACGGAACAAGCCCCATTGTGCTGAGTCCTGCGGCAACGCACATCATATTTGACTCTGCAATACCGCAGTTAAAATGACGGTTTGGATATGCTTTTTTGAAAATTCCTGTTTTTGTTGCTGCTGAGAGGTCAGCGTCCAATACTACAAGTTTGTCGGCACCTTCGCTTGCCAATTCCTTAAGCGCATTACCGTAGCTTTCACGTGTAGCTATTTTCTTAATTTCTGCCATAATTACGCCTCCTCAATTTCTGCAAGCTTTGCTTTAAGCTCGTTCATTGCAATTTCATATTCCGCATCGTTAGGTGCTTTGCCGTGCCAGCCAACCTGATTTTCCATATATGACACGCCTAAGCCCTTAACTGTTTTCATAATAATACCGAAAGGCTTACCTGAGCCGATATTTTCGTGGAAAGCATTAAATGCCTTTTCAAGCTCGTCAAAATCGTTGCCGTTAATTTTGATAACGTTAAGTCCGAAAGCTTCCATTTTCTTATCAATAGGCTCAGCGTTCATAACGTCCTCACACTTGCCGTCAATCTGAAGACCGTTTACGTCAACGATAACGCAAAGATTGTCAAGCTTATATTGGCTTGCAAACATCATAGCTTCCCAAACCTGACCTTCTTCTATCTCGCCGTCACCCAAAAGAGTGTAAACATTGATATCCTTATCCAAATATTTAGCTCCCTTTGCCATGCCTGCGGCAGCGCTGATACCTTGACCGAGAGAACCTGTTGACATATCAATTCCGGGAACGGTGTTCATATTAGGATGGCCCTGAAGGTATGAGTCAATATGACGAAGTGTTTTTAAATCCTCAAACGGGAAAAACCCTTTAAGTGCAAGCGCACTGTAAAGACCGGGTGCGCAATGACCTTTTGAAAGAACAAATCTGTCACGGTTTTCCGCTTTAGGATTTTTAGGGTCAATGTTTTTCATCTCGGCAAAATATAAATATGCAAATAAATCAGCCGAGGAAAGACTTCCTCCCGGATGACCTGCTTTAGCCGAATGTGTGCCTTCGATAATGCCCATTCTTATTTTTGTGGCATTTAAAGAAAGCATTTTTTTAGTTTCTTTATTCATAACTTATAGCCTTTCTGCTTACAACGTAAGCTTTAAGTATAATATATAATATAAACCTCGCAAGGAGGGATTATATTAGAAATTTAATTATTTGTCCTGTTTGGTATAAAACGTATCAAGCACTAACTGCATAAGCTTATCCTTATCGGGATAAAACTCCGCATAAACAAAATCGGCATAATCTTTTTTCGTGCTTTCCTGCATATCGCCCTCAAGAGTTACGGTGTCGAAGTTTGTAATACCCTTTGAAAGCATAAGAGATGCAAGATATGTTACATTGGAAAGCGAAAGATTAGTCGTGCTGTATTTGCTTGCGGTGTCATAAAGCCTTGTAACAACACTGAAATCTTGGGTAACGGCAGGAATAACCTGAGATGCAAAGGCCTTAACATATTGAACCTGCCTTGCGGTTCTGTTAAGAGAGGCATTTACAGTGTCCATATCTCTCTGCCTTACATATTTTTCAGTCAAATCGCCTTTAAGCTTGATTTTGTCGCCTTTCTTAATTCCAATGTCATTAAAATCATAAAGCGAGTCAACGGTTACACCGCCGATTGAATCATTAATCGGAGCAATTCCGTTAAGGTCAAGCGCAAAATATTTGGTGATAGGCACATCATAAAGAATACGGCTGATTGAATTTGCGGTATTCTCTGCTGATTTTGCCTTGCCGTCGCCGTAAGCGTAACTTAAGCAAAGCTGCATTTTTTCACTTCTGAGGAAAATTCCGCTTTCACTGTAAAGGTCAACGTCAACCATAGTGTCACGTGGAATGGCAATTGCCTTTGCTTTGCCTGTTTTTGTATTGATTGTAAGCAAAATGTCGGCGTCGCTCTGCCCGCCTGTGCCTACGCTTCCGTTGTCAAGACCTAAATCACGCTTGTCAACACCCATAAATGCAATTGCGATAACGTCGCTGTTATAAACATATTTATTGCCGTTATATTCAATTGTTTCCTGATAATTTGTTTGGTCAGGAACGTTTTTAAGCTCATTCTTACCTCTTGATTCAAGAAAAGCAAATGTGCCGACAAATGCAAGGATTATCGCTAAAATTATTGCAAGTGCCGAAATTCCGATTTTTGCCGGAATACTCATTTTTTTCTTGTGACGACGGTGGTGTGAAGAATGATGATTTGAAGAATGGGAATGATGCGAGCCGTCGGTGTGATGGTGTGAGGAGTGATGATGCTCGCTTGAATGATGATGACTGCCGGATGAGTGATGATGTTCGCCTGATGAGCTGTACGCCGAACGATGAATTTCGCTTTCGCTTTTCGGAGTAATTTCAAAATCCGACTTTTGCGCTGCGTTCTCTTTTTTCTCCGTTGCCGGTACGTTTTCGCCAAACGAAAAATCAATATTTTCTCCTTCGTCACTCGAATTTAACGTTTCTTCTATTTCATTTTTTATTTCTTCGCTGATTTGCTCCTTTTTAGGCAAAACGCTTTCACTTGCTTTGTTTTCCGAAGCCAAAATATCATCAAGAATATTGTCTAAATTAGGGTCAATTGGTTTTTTCATCTTTTACTAATTCTCCGCAAACTAAATATCTACTGCTTTTTTGGTTTGTAATACATGTTGAAAGAACAACGATTTTGCTGTTAATTCCAAGCGGTTTATCAAGCTGTGTTCTCACATTTTTAAGGCTTGACGACGGGTTTTGAATTGTATCCTGCCACTGCTTGATTGATTCTTCCTTGTTAAAGTCAAAGCTGTTAAGTATATGACGGTTGTCATATTTAAAGGCTGAAATAATTTGATATGTAAGCCTTCTTTCAGGGGTATAAATATAAAAATATGGGTGAGAATTAAAGAAATCCTCTTTTTCAAAATAATGAAGTGTTGTAAAAAAAGTGTCTGAATATCCGTTATGCCCGTAAATCACCGTCACAAAATCGTTGAAATCCTTGCTGTTGGCAGCCTCGGTATAAACCGCACCGCTTGCCGACCAAGATTTGTCCTCCGCCTTATGCCTTAAATAAAAAGCGTCGTCTGTCTTGCTTTGCACAATGGGATAATCAACCTTTGTGCCGTCTATTTTTATATAAGCATAAATTTCGCTGTTCTTCTTTTTAAGAGATTTGAAATCTATCGGGTTTTTAACAGTGCTTTCAACGCTTTGAGATGCAGTTGTGTTTACAGTGCCGCTTTGCGATGGCGTTTCGTTTCTCTTTTGCAGATATGAGCCGCCGAAATAAACACCGACAAAAATCAGCACGAAAACAACTAAAAATATTACAATCAGCTTGATATTCTTTTTTCTCTTGTTATTAAGTTCGTTTTCTTTTGCATTTTCATTATCGTTCATTTTAATCACCGAGTAATCTCATTTTAAAACAAGTATAGTATATCATAAATTAAATAAAAATAATATAGTAATAATGTAAATTTATATTATTTTTATTACAACAAAATAAAAAACCTGCTTGCAAAAGCAAACAGGTTAATTATATGAATACTAATTAGTCATTTTCTTTCTTCTTTGTAGCTGCTAAAACTGCAATACCTGCACCTGCTGCTGCAATTGCACCTGCCATAACAGCACTTGATGCACCTGTTGCAGGAGATTTTGAAGAAGAATTCTTCTTAGGCTCTGTAGCCTTTGTTGTGTCTTTTTCAGTTGCTTGTGTAGTATCATCTGCAAATTCAACAACTGCGTTTACAACAACTGAACCGTTGTTCCAAGAAGTGATAGCCTTCTGAGAAATGAATGTGATAGTCTGTGAACCGTCAGCATTCAAAACCTTTGTATAATCAGTGCCTTCAGCAAGACCGAGTGCTGAAAGGTTATCTGTCCAGCTCTTGAAAGTGCCTTCACCGTTGTAAGTGAAAGTAACTGACTTCTTAGTCTGAGCGTTTACGCTGTAAGTAACGCCCTGTCTTGTTTCGCCGTTTACTGTAGTTTGAGCTTTGCCCTCTTGAAGAGTAGCTGCTGTAGGGCTGCTTACGTTAGCTGCC
>ULOS01021163.1_pt1 | contig 10096 bp, 5 predicted proteins | sample 1952701 | NCBI WGS metagenome assembly ULOS01 (sample SAMEA4835607, study PRJEB28245) | human gut metagenome | biome: gut microbiome; material: fecal sample | place: Denmark | collected 2008 | reverse complement strand
CCCGCTATCTTCATAGCCTCCATGACACGAACATTCTCTTTATAGATATCAACCGTCTTAGCGGTAATTTCCACCTGCCGATCAAGCATCAACAAGGTATAATAAGTATTCGCTATACCACCGATCAATTGAGAGCGCACGGCCTGTCTTGAATACTGGCTCTGTAAGTAGGAGGCTTTTTGGCCACGGCTCGCGTTCAAGAGCTTTCCGAATAGGTCAACCTCCCAGCTAGCGGCCAAAGGCGTTGAGTAAGCCTTTACGTATTCGCTATTTCCAATCGATGTAATCGTCCCTTGGGGAGCGAAATTAATAGAAGGCAAGAAAGACAGACGGGCGGAAGTCAACAATACTTTCGCTTCCTCTACCCGAAGAACGGCTGCCTGCATATCTACATTATTGGCTAATCCCTCCTCAATTAACGCCTGTAACTTCGGATCACGAAAAACTTCCTTCCAAGGAAGGTTTCCCATATTGGTCGTATCCGCGGAGGCTAATGTATCAGTCTCGGAAACCGGATCACGATAAATTCCCGTCGCATCGATGGAATCCGGACGCTCGTATGCCTTATAGATATGGCAACTGCTTAACAAAGCAGTCGCACATACCATATATATAATTTGTTTCTTCATTGTCATCTCTTATTTTATTTTAGCGTACTGTTCTATTTCCGTACTCATATCGCTGTTATCCAAATCTTCCCATTCGATCGGCTTGAATTTCTCCTGTAAGTACTGGAATACCACGAACAAAACCGGAACAATAAAGATCTGGAAGATCATACCGATGAACATACCGCCGATAGCCGCTGTACCCAATGTACGGTTACCGTGCGCTCCTACTCCGAACGCGAACATCATAGGCAACAATCCGACCACCATCGCCAATGAGGTCATCAAGATCGGACGCAAACGGGCGGCGGCTCCTAATACGGCAGCCCATGTGATACTCATACCCATACGACGACGTTCCAAAGCGAACTCTACGATCAAGATAGCGTTCTTCGCCAACAAACCTACCAACATGATCAAGGCGATCTGCATATAGATATTGTTAGACATGGTTCCTACGATCATCTTCAACGCCGGGATATTTCCCAAAGCGGCCCAACCTTGAACGAACAAGAAGCTACCCATCAAACCGAACGGCACGGAGAGCAATACGGACAAAGGAAGGATGTAACTCTCATACTGCGCACTCAACAGCAAGTAAACGAATACGAAACACAGCAAGAAGATCAAAGCCGTCGTACTGCCACTCGTACTTGCCTCCTCACGTGCCATACCACCTAACTCATAGTCGAAACCTGCCGGAAGCGTTGTCTTAGCCACCTCGTCAATCGCTTTCAACGCCTGACCACTGGTATAACCATCCGCCGGGGCAACCATGACCTTGATGGCGGTATACATATTGAAACGGCTGATGATATCCGGGCCATATACCTTCTTCATCGTAATGAACTGGGAAATCGGAGCCATATCGTTACCACTCTTTACCTTGATGTTCTTCATGGACTCCATATTCTTACGCAAATCAGGATCCGCTTGCACCATTACACGGTACATCTTACCGAAACGGTTGAAGTTAGAGGCATATAAACCACCATAATATCCCTGCAAGGTAGACAAGATGTCCTTCGGACTGATACCGGCTTTCTTACAAGCGGCAGCGTCGATATCGATCTCATATTGCGGGAAGTTCGGGTTAAACGTAGTTTGAGCGGACTTGATCTCCGGACGTGCCGTCAAAGCAGCCATATATTCCTTGGAGATATCAAAGAAACGATCCAAATTACCTCCGGTCTTATCCTGCATATTCAACTCAATATCACTGGACGCAGAGTAACCCGGGATCATAGGCGGCGTAAAGAACAATACCTGAGCGTCTTTCACGATCTTTTGGGCACGCATGAACAAACTACCATATACGATATCCGAGTTCTGCATCATAGAACGGTCTTCCCAGTCTTTCAACTTGATGATAAATGAGCCGTAAGAAGGTCCTTGACCACCGATAAAACTGAAACCAACAACCGCCGTACGCGACTCTACCGCCGGATCCGCAGCGATCAAACTATCGACCTTATTCATCACCTCATAGGTACGCTCCTGGGAAGTTCCCGGTGGTAACGTAACGGCACCCATGATCGTACCCGTATCCTCGTTCGGCACCATACCGGTAGGCGTAACCTGCATCAAGAATACCAATACGGCGATACAACCGGCGACAATACCGAATGAAAGCCATTTCTTCTGGATAAAGAACACGACCTGCTTCTTATACTTAGCTAGCAAAGAATCGTAAGCCGCATTGAATGAGGTATGGAAACGGGAAATAAATGTCGTTTTCTTTTCTTTATGCTCCTCATCATGCGGTTTCAGGAATATCGCACACAAGGCGGGACTCAATGTCAAGGCGTTCAAAGCGGACAAACCGATAGCGATCGCCATCGTCAGACCGAACTGGCGATAGAACGTACCGGCCGTACCTCCCATGAAACTTACGGGAATAAACACGGACATCATGACCAACGTAATGGAGACGATAGCGCCACCCAACTCACTCATGGCATCGATAGAAGCTAGTTTCGCCGACTTGTACCCTTGGTCCAACTTGGCATGGACACCCTCGACGACGACGATCGCATCATCGACCACAATCGCGATGGCAAGCACCATAGCACAAAGAGTCAACAAGTTGATACTAAATCCGATCAAGGATAACATAAAGAAGGTACCGATCAAGGCAACCGGGATAGCGATAGCCGGAATCAACGTAGAACGCAAATCCTGCAAGAACACATATACCACGATAAACACCAATACGAACGCCTCCAACAAAGTCTTGATTACCTCATGGATAGAAGCGAACAAGAAGTCATTGGCATTCATGGAAATATTCACCTTCATTCCGGGAGGCATTGTCAACTGGGTTTCCTCCAGCAAGGTTTCAATGTTACTAATTGTTTCCGTAGCGTTGGTTCCCGGCATCTGGTAAACGATACAGGTAACGGCGTCGTGACCATTTACACGGTTGATAAAGTTGTAAGTCAAACGCCCCAACTCGATATCAGCGATATCTTTCAAACGCAAGACCTCACCATCCGGCAAAGCCTTTACAACAATCTGCTCAAACTCATTAGCCTCTTGCAAACGTCCTTTATAGCGGATCGTATATTGGAAAGACTGATTTCCTTGTTCGCCGAACGAACCCGGAGCGGCCTCTACGTTCTGTTCAGACAAGGCAACGGTTACGTCGCTCGGACTTAATTTATATTGGGCCATCACATCCGGCTTCAACCAAATACGCATGGAGTAGTCCGTACCCAACACGTTGGCATCACCGACACCCGGCACACGCTGGACTTCCGGGATCAAGTTAATCTTCGCGTAATTCTCAAGAAACTCTGAGTCATAACGATCATCTTCCGCATATACGGAGAAAACCAACAACATTGAGTTCTGACGTTTCTGGGTCGTCACACCAATCTGCGTTACCTCGGCGGGCAACAAACCTTGTGCCATAGATACACGGTTCTGCACATTGACAGCCGCCATATCCGGGTCCGTTCCTTGCTTAAAATAAATGGAGATATCCGCGGAACCATTATTAGAGGCATTGGAACTCATATACATCATGTTCTCAACACCATTGATCTGGTCTTCCAAAGGCGCAATCACACTATTCAATACCGTTTGCGCATTGGCACCCGTATAAGTTGCCCTTACCGAAACGGTTGGAGGGGCGATATCCGGATATTGGGTAACCGGCAAGGAAATCAAGCCTAGGAAACCCAAGATGACAATCAAGATGGAAATCACCGTGGAGAGCACCGGGCGGTTTATAAATCTATCTAATTTCATATCTTTCGTTTTTACTCGACAAAAGCGAATATTTGTCTTATTCTATATACCTATTAATTAAAAGCAGTCTGCAAATTACCGTCATGCTGGTCTTTCAAGGCCTGATCGTACTTTGCCTTTTGCTGCTCACGAGTAATCGGCTGGATTTCCTGGCCGTCTTTCAAGATCTGTACGCCTTCCACGACAATCTTATCACCGGACTTCAAGCCTCCCGTCACTAAATAATTTTTGCCATCATTCAAATTGGAAACCTTGATCTCGGTATTCTTCACGGTATTATCAGGCTGCAATACAAATACGAATTTCTTATCCTGGATCTCCACGGTAGCCGATTGAGGGATCGTAATGATATCGTTCATCGTATATGGGAAGATGATATTACCAGTACCACCGCTTCGTAAGACATTTCCCTCGTTAGAGAAAATAGCACGCATGCTTACAGAACCGGTAGATTGATCGATGACACCGCTCACGGCATCAATCTTACCCTCATGATGGTACGTAGAGCCATCCGCCAATTGCAGTCTTACGGCCGGCATCTTCTCTAATTGCTCTTTCAAGGTACCACCGGCTTTCGTCAATGCCAATAGCTCCTTTTCCGTCATAGAGAAATACACATACATATCACCGATCTCAGATACGGTAGTCAACGGTTGAGCGATCGAAGCGCTTACCAAGCTACCTACACGATACGGGAATGTACCGACAACACCGTTCGAGGGACTTGTAACCGTACAGAAAGACAAGTTCTGGTTAGCGCTAACCAATTGAGCCTCCGCCTGCGCCAAGCTCGCTTTTGCCGACATCAGCTGGTTCACGGCAGTCTGATACTCGAAATCACTGATGATTTTCTGATCAAACAAAGTTTTCTTATTCTTCTCGGTCAATGTTAAAGTGCTTACGTTTGCCTTCGCCATCTCTACCGCGGCCTTAGCCTGACCTACCGCGGCAGCGTACTGCGTAGGATCAATTTGGAACAACGCCTGTCCTTTACGAACCGTAGCTCCCTCATCCACACATAATTTCACGATAAATCCAGAAACTTGAGGACGGACTTCGATATCCTGCGTACCTTTGATGGTAGCCGGATAGGATGTTGTTTGGTCGCTAGTCGTTGAATTGACCGCCATCACAGCGAACTCAGCATCCCCTAATTTCATACCACTCTGACTGTTTCCACAGGCAGTTAATAAAGACATACCAACCGCAAACAATGCGATCTGCCTTAACTGAGTAATCGTAATTTTCAGCATTCGTTTATCCATATTTGTATATAATTATATATTCAAGGCTGTTTTTCAGTTACCTTCTCTTTCTAACCCAAGTGGAGATCTTTTACATCTATTCACACAATAGGGTCTTTACTCGCTGTTTCATCCTACAAATGTAGAAACTTTTTACACGATTTTCTGTTTCCTACTTATCTTTTTCACCTAAATTAATAGCACTTAGAAGGAAGCACCTGTTGAAATACTTCTCTTTTGGTTTCAAACGAAAATAAAATTGTTTTTTTCAACAATATATTTTACATTTGTGTCCACACACAATAAACAAATATTATACATTATGGAACCTAAATTTATAATATCAGAAGTATTCAGTACCGCATGGAAGGGAACGAAGTCGCAACTATGGATATTAGCCGGATTATTAATCGGATATTGTATCTTGTCTTTCACGCTGACAGCGTTCGCAATGCCCATGCAAAGTTCTATTATCGGTAAAATCATCGTAAACGTGATCAGCGCGTTATTCTCCATTATTTTCTCCTTAGGATATATGAAAAATATATTTCAGGCGTTGGATGGGGAAGAACCTCAGTTTTCCGCATATGGACAACAGACAAAGAATATCATCACCTACTTTCTAGCGAGTCTTATCACGGGATTTGTCGTATTGGCGGGTTTCTTATTTTTTATCATCCCCGGTATTTATCTGGCATTGCGCCTTCAGTTCTTCCAAGCCTTTATTATCGAGGAAAACGCCGGGATTATCGAGTCTTTGCATAAAAGCTGGGAGATAACGAAAGGACAAGTATTGCCTCTGTTCATTCTGGCGTTGGTTATGATCGGGATCCTGATATTAGGATGTATTTTGTTCGGTATCGGAATTTTCGTCGCCGTTCCTCTTATCTATATGATGTATGGCTACGTTTTCCGTAAATTGAATACTCCTCTTCAAATACTCGAATAAACAGAGAGGACGAATACACACTACAATCTATGCCATGAATAAAAATTACAGGATAAAAGATATCGCCGAATTATCCGGCGTATCAACCGGTACGGTAGACCGCATTTTACATGAGCGGGGAAAGGTATCGGAGGATGCACGGAAAAAGGTGGAGAAAGTCTTAAAAGAAATTGACTATCAACCAAATCTGATAGCCCGTTCTTTAGCGTTGAAGAAAAAATATCATTTCATCGCTTTGATCCCTTCTTTCCATGAAGGGGAATACTGGGCGAAACTAAGCCAAGGGATCGAGAAAGCGGAACGGGAATTGTTTAGCTATAATATAGATGTCGAGCAAATCTATTTTGACCAATACGATAGCAACAGTTTCGACGAATTAATCCCGAAGATTGAGACCGCGGATTGCCAAGGGGTTATCATCGCTACATTATTCAAGCAAAGTGTCTTGACCTTGACCCAGCGGCTAGACCTGAAAGGTATTCCTTATATATTAATCGATTCTTTTATCGACCACACGAATTGTATCTCTTACTACGGAACGCATTCATATGATTCGGGGTATATAGCGGGACGCCTTTTATTCGAGCAAATCCGTGAAGAGGACGATCTAGTGATTTTCCGTTTCACCCGTAAGGGGGATTCATGTTCTACGCAAGTGCAGAAGCGAGAGGAAGGATTCCGGGATTATCTCGCCAATACCTCATTCAAGGGAAAGATTCATTTGCTGCATGTGCACGCGGATGACCGAGAAGAGAATACGAGACTACTGAATACTTTCTTCGACAAATATCCTCAAGTAAGAATCGGTATCATCTTTAATTCGAGGGCCCATTTCCTTGGAGATTATCTAAGTAGCGAACGACCGGACTATCCTTTCAAGCTTCTTGGCTACGATGTGATAGAACCGAATGTCCGTTATCTGGAAAACGGCTTGATCACGCATTTGATCGCCCAGCGACCGGAGGTACAAGGATATCATTGTATCAAGGCACTTTTCAGGCATTTGATCCTTAAGGAGAAAATTGAGCCTGTCAATTATATGCCGATCGATATCTTGGTAAAGGAAAATATACAATACTACAATAATTATATCTGATGAACTCCTTATTTAGCGTAAAAGAGAAAGTGATTTTGTTGACCGGAGGCTATGGTATATTAGGAGCCTGCATGGCCAAGCACTTGGCGAGAGAAGGCGCGTACGTCGTAATCCTCGGACGAAACGAGCAAAAAGGATCTGCCTTGGTTGGTGAGATTAAAGCGGAAGGGGGCGAGGCCTTATTCTTGGTTTCAAACGTACTGGATAAAGCCTTGCTGGAGCAAAACAAGCAAGAGATATTGAAAGCATATGGGAAGATTGATGTTTTAGTCAATTTGGCGGGTGGCAACCAAGCCGGAGCGACGATTCCTCCCGACAAGACGATCTTTGATCTGGATATCGATGCTTCCCGGACGGTCGTGGACCTGAACTTATTCGGGACCGTACTGCCGACAATGGTCTTCGCCGAGGTCATGGTGGGACAAGGGAAAGGAAGCATTATTAACATCTCGTCCGAATCGTCCCTACGCCCATTGACTCGTGTGGTTGGCTATGGATGTGCGAAAGCCGCTATCAACAATTTCACGCAATACATGGCCGGGGAGCTAGCGATTAAATTCGGAGAGGGCCTGCGAGTAAACGCCATGGCACCGGGATTCTTCCTTACCGAGCAGAACCGGGCATTGATGAGCAATCCGGATGGATCACCTAGTGATCGTTGCAACACGATCGTCGCGCACACGCCGTTCCGCCGCTTAGGAAAACCGGAGGAGTTACTCGGTACTTTACAATGGCTGGCGAGCGACGCCTCCGCATTCGTAACCGGTACCGTGATCCCCATAGACGGAGGTTTCGACGCTTTCTCCATCTAAATAATGTGCCAATGTGCCAACCAGCCATGTATCAAACCGCATTGGTATATTGGCACATTGATAAATTTAAAAATTATTCATTATGTATCTATGTGAGCAAACTTGGCGTTGGTACGGACCGAATGATCCTGTCAGCCTTTGGGACATCCGTCAGGCGGGTGCCACCGGTATCGTAAATGCGTTGCACCATATCCCGAATGGGGAAGTTTGGACTACGGAAGAGATTCAAAAGCGGAAAGCCTTGATCGAATCCGCCGGATTACGGTGGAGTGTGGTTGAGAGTGTGCCCGTACACGAGCATATCAAGACGCAAACCGGGGATTTTCAAACCTATATAGAAAACTACAAACAAAGCATCCGTAATCTGGGAGCTTGCGATATCCGGGTAGTTACTTACAACTTCATGCCGGTATTGGACTGGACTCGTACCGATTTGGCTTATACGATGCCGGATGGTTCCAAAGCCTTGCGCTTTGAACGCGCGGCTTTTATGGCGTTCGACTTATTTATATTGAAACGACCGGCGGCGGAAGCCGAATATACGGAGGCGGACAAGGCGAAAGCCAAGGCACGCTATGACGCTATGAGCGAGGAAGACCGCCAGCTGTTGGTTCGCAATATGATCGCCGGACTACCCGGCTCGGAAGAGACTTTTACGATCGAGCAGTTTAGGGAAGCGTTAGACCGTTATAAAGATATCGACGCGGAGAGACTTCGCTCGAACCTGATCTATTTCTTACGGGAAATAGCTCCCGTGGCGGACGAGGCCGGTGTCAAGCTCGTTATCCATCCGGATGATCCCCCCTATTCCATTCTCGGGCTTCCCCGTATCTTGAGCACGGAAGATGATTTCCGGAAGTTAATAGAGGCCGTGCCGAATCCTAGCAACGGGCTTTGCCTATGCACAGGTTCTTTCGGTGTCAGAAGTGATAACGACTTGGCCGGGATCATGGAACGTTACGGGGATCGGATCGATTTCGTTCATTTCCGCAGCACGCAACGAGATTCCGAGGGTAATTTCTTCGAGGCGAACCATCTGGAAGGCGATGTGGATATGTACGGTGTCATGAAAGCCTTACTGGAATTGCAACAACGCCGCCAATGCTCCATCGCCATGCGACCGGATCATGGACATCAAATGATAGACGACCTAAAGAAGAAAACCAACCCGGGCTACTCCTGCATCGGACGTTTACGGGGTCTGGCCGAGCTACGGGGATTGGAGATGGGTATCGCCTTATCCCTGTTCAAAGGACATTAAAAAGACAGCGTCTTACAGTTAGCACAGTACTGTGTACGAAGTACCGCAGTACTGTGGCTAAAGTACTACAGTACTCTGTACGAAGTATTGCGGTACTCAGCACGTAAGTACTGGAATACTTCGTACACAGTACTGCCCTATTTATAGCACAAGGCTACCTCGACCCTATGGGGGAACATCACAAACCGAACAACCGGGGAATCAATAAACTTAAATCCGGCAAGAAGGCCACCAAGAACAAGACAATAACCATCGCCGCAAACATCGGCAGCAACGGACGGATCACCTGATCGATCTTTGTCCCCGCTACGCTACATCCGATAAACAATACCGAACCCACCGGTGGCGTACATAATCCCACACAAAGGTTCAATACCATCATGATCCCGAAATGTACCGGGTCCATCCCCAATTGCCCCGTCGCTATCGGCAGGAAGATCGGGGTAAAGATCAAGACAGCGGGCGTCATGTCCATAAAGATCCCGACAATCAATAGGATCACGTTTATAAGTATCAAGATGACCACCGGATTGTCGCTTATGCTCAGCAGAGCGGCACTTACCGTTTGAGGAATATTCTCATAGCTCATGATCCAAGACAAGCCCGTACAAGTCGCCACCAAAAGAAGGACGATAGCCGTAGTCTTGGCCGATCGCAATAACACTTGCGGCAATTTAGCCCAAGTAAGTTCTTTATAGATAAAAGAGAGGATTAACGCATACAATACAGCGATCGCCGAAGCCTCGGTCGCCGTAAACAGTCCCGCCAAGATTCCTCCGATCACGATCACCAATAGCATCAAACTAGGGATCGCCCTGAAAAATACCCTTGTCGCCTCCGAGAACGGAACACGTACGCCAACCGGATACCCCTT
>ULOS01036648.1_pt1 | contig 10098 bp, 8 predicted proteins | sample 1952701 | NCBI WGS metagenome assembly ULOS01 (sample SAMEA4835607, study PRJEB28245) | human gut metagenome | biome: gut microbiome; material: fecal sample | place: Denmark | collected 2008 | reverse complement strand
AAAGGACTTTTGTCCTTTACAGCCCGGCTTTTTTCTGCCGATTATTTTAATTGTCGTCCTCGGTATCGACAAGGCCTTGGTCTATCGACAATATATTTTCCGCCTCGGAGCGTTCTATATCTTCAACACCGCGAAGCTTTTTCTGAATTATGGAATTGCGGTGCTGTGCGTCGTCAAGCGAACGTCCTGCGTCGTCTATCTTTTTCTTTGCTTTTTGCAGCACCGTGCCGAATATATCATACTGTGTTTTGCACGCGGCGAGAAGCTTTCTGACCTCGTTTGCCTTTTCGTTTATCGCAACGGTCTTAAAGCCCATCGACAGCGAGTTTAAAAGTGCCGTTATGGTAATTGGTCCGGCTATCATAATATTGTATTCGTTTTGCAGCTTTTCGGGGAGTCCCGAACGCGAAGACGCAATTTCGGCGTACAGTCCCTCGGTCGCAAGATACATAATTGCATACGGCGTTGTTTTCGGCACGTTTATGTATTTGCGTATTTCCTTAGCTTCGCCGAGTATCCTGTCTTCGAGTGCCTTTCTGGCGGCGGCCAATGCGGCGGCATCGGCGTTGTCGGCTGCGTCGCAAAGGCGTATATAATCCTCCATCGGGAACTTTGAATCTATCGGTAGAAGCGTCGGCTCGGCACCCTTTTCGCTCGACGGTATTTTAACGGCGAATTCAACGCGCTCGGTTGCTTTTTCGCCCGTCGCAACATTCTCTTCGTACATGGTGGGTATTGTCTGGTCAAGTATTCCCTTGAGCTGAACCTCTGCCCATGTGCCGCGAGCTTTAACATTTGTAAGAACGCGGTTGAGAGTAGTGACATTGCTTGTGACACCGTTTGAAAGCTCTTTCATCTCGCCGAGCGATTTATACAGCTTTTCAAGCTGTTCGGAGACGGTCTTAAATGAGCTGTCAAGACGTGTTGTAAGAGTTGAGGTGAGTTTTTCGTCAACGGTCATACGCATTTGGTCAAGCTTCTTTTCGTTGCTCTCCTGCATTTTCTGAATGCTTGTCTCAATAATTTTCGATTGGCGCTCGTTTTGCTCTATGCTCTTGTCGCGTATCATATTGAGCGACTGTGCTATGGTCTCGTTCATTTTTTCGCGGTTTTCATAGCTGAGCTTTGTCATCGCCTCAAGCTTTGCCGACATATTTTCAAGGCTCTGATGCGTTTCTATACGGTTGCGCTGAAATTCGTCAGAGGTACTCTTTGTAAGGTCTGATATTTTAGAATTCAATACGGCAAAATCCTCCGAGGAGCTTTGCTTTGCCGCCCTTTTAGAAAAAATCAAGGCTCCGAGCGCACATATAAGCGACAGACCGGAAATTACGGACAATATTATTTCAAACGTCTGCATAAATTCATTCTCCTTTATTCTTTATAATATATTATAGGTGAGATAAAGACTTGAGTCAATATAACAAATGTGTGGATTTTAAAAGCCTTTTGTGTTAAAATGAAATAAACTTTAAACGACATTTGATTAACACCATTACTTTATAGGGGTAATTTAAATTGACAAAGAAAATAATTTCAATTTTGATATTGTTATGTGTAATTGCAACCTCCTTTACAGGTTGTTTCGGCAGAAAGAAGTCAGGCGAGGCTTTTTCAATGCCGATAATGGATGAGCCGACGAGCCTTGACCCACAGATAGCGGATTCGAATTCCGAAAAGCTCGTTGCGGCAAACTGCTACGAGGGGCTTGTCCGCATAATGGCGGACGGCACCATAGGCAAGGGCGTTGCCACGGATTGGAATATTTCAGACGACGGCCTTACATATACGTTTAAGCTTCGCAACAATTCGCATTGGGCTATGTTTTCGGGGCATAAGGCTGTGCTCGGCGAAAATTACGAGGATACGTTTGATATAACCGTAAAGGCAGAGGACTTTAAATTCGGCATTGAGAGAACCCTCTCGGAGCAGACCGGTTCCGCCGACGCGCCGTTGTTTTCGGCGGTGAAAAGCATAAGTACGCCGGATGATTTTACAATAGTTTTCAACCTTTCGTACGCCGACGACAACTTCCTTTATGCGCTGACAAATCCGGGTGCCATGCCGTGCGACGAGGAGTTTTTCAATCTCACAAACGGTAAGTACGGGCTTGACGCGAAATACCTTTTGTGCAACGGACCGTTTCACGTGTCAAAATGGACGGAAAAGACCTCAGTGAAGCTGGCTAAAAATAACGAGTATAACGGAGAATCCTCGGTTTTGCCGTCCTCCGTGACGTTCTATATAAACAACGACGATTCGGAAGTCGCCGATAAGATGAATTCGGTTACATATGATGTGGCTTTCCTCTCGTCATCGCAGTTTTCGTCAATAGAAAACAAAAAGGATTTGAATTCGGTTGCGGTTCAAAACGTAACCTATTCCTTTATATTCAATCAAAACGACAATAATTACCGCAATAAAAATATGCGGCTTGCATTTTGCCGCTCGTGCGATACTTCGTCGCTGTTTGACTCGCAAAGCGATATTTCAAAGGCAGACGGCATAGTGCCGCCGTCATGTAAGATAGGCGGCGAGGATTATCGAAACGGAAATGCCGCAGAGCTTTTGTCTTATGACGAGACGCTTGCAAAAAAGAATTTCAACGACGCGCTTTTGGAACTCGGCTCATCGTCGGTTGAAACTACAATACTTTGCACCGAGCAGTATGAGCCGTTCGTGAAGCAGATGGTGCAAAAGCTTCAGAAAACCCTCGGAGTGAAATTCGTCTCCACGGTAAAGGTCGTTTCGGAATCCGACCTTGAGGCAGCGGTAAACGACGGCAATTACAGCGTGGCGTTTTACCCGTTCAAGGCGAAATCGTCTTTTGCGGGCGAAATTATAGAGGTCTTTGACCAAAACAATATATTCGGATATGAGTCCGATGTTTTATCACAGAAAATCCGTAATATCAAAAATAATTCGGGCAGCCTTGAGGGTGAGCGTTCCGCCGTTGCCGATGCGGAGAACTATCTTGTTTCCGAGGCGGTAATAATGCCCGTGTTTTATGAGAACAGCTATTTTGTAACATCAAAAAAGACAAGCGGAATATACTTTTATTCCTCCGCGGATAACGTCTGTTTCATAAATGCAAAAAAATCGTAAGAGACGGTATTCAAAATGAAAAACAAATACGGCGTATCTCAAAAAATCTATATAGCAATATCTTGGACGCTCACAGTTGCACTGATGGTGACGATTTTTTGCCTGTCTTCTCAGGTTTCGTCAAAATCATCGGGGCTCAGCTCCGGGGTTATTTCCCGTATAACCGAACTCTTCCATATAACATTAACACAACATACCGTACGAAAAACCGCACATGCGCTTGAATATGCGGCACTTTGCTTCTTGTTTTCGTGCAGTTGGCAGTCGGTATTTTTAAAATCGCAGCACACACTTTCGTTTTTGTCCGCGGCACTTTATGCTTCGTCGGACGAGCTTCACCAATATTTTGTGTCCGGCAGAGCGTGCCAGCCGAGAGACATACTTGTGGATTGTCTCGGTGCGTCATTCGGACTTTTGGCGTTTTTTATAATATATACTGTATATACTCATATTCATAAAAATAAAGCGAGGTAATATTATGGCAGTTTTGAAAGCGTTCAGGGCGCTTCGTCCGACTCCGGAATACGCTTCCAAGGTAGCGGCTTTGCCGTATGATGTTATGAATTCGGATGAGGCAAGAAGAATGGTCTTCGGTAATCCTTATTCATTTCTGCATGTTGATAAAGCGGAGATAGATCTTCCGAAATCGGTTGACATCTATGACGACCGTGTCTATGAAAAAGCACGCGAGAATTTGTCTAAGCTTGTTTCGGCGGAGGTTATGAAGCAGGACGAAAAACCGTGCTTGTATATATATGAGCAGACCTGGCGCGGCAGAACGCAGACCGGCATTGTAGGCTGTACGGCTATTGACGATTATATAAACAACGTCATCAAAAAGCACGAAAAGACAAGAGCCGATAAGGAAGCGGACCGTATACGGCACGTTGACACTCTTGACGCAAACACCGGGCCTATATTCCTGACATACAGAAAAAATAACGAGATTTCGTCTGCTGTTGAAGATGTAAAAGAAAAAAGCGAGCCTGTTTATGATTTTGTGTCCGATGATGTCCGCGAAAGAGTCTGGGTTGTGTCTGACAATGACACGATTAATTTTATAACCGCACAGTTTAAAAACATACCGTCTCTCTATATTGCGGACGGTCATCACAGAGCCGCTTCGGCCGTTAAGGTAGGGCTTCGTCGCCGTGAGCAAAATCCGAATTACACGGGAGATGAGGAATTTAATTTCTTCTTATCCGTAATTTTCCCGAGCGATGAGCTTCGTATTCTTGATTACAACCGAGTCATTAAGGATTTAAACGGACTTTCCGATGAGGAATTTTTGCTTGAACTCAGACATAAATTCGACATAGAAAAGCATGGAAAAAATGAGTACCGTCCCCAAAGAGCGCATTCCTTCGGTATGTATATGTCGGGTGAATGGTATGCTCTCTTCGCTAAATCTGAAATAACAGAGTCATCGGACGCCGTCAAAAGTCTCGACGTATCAATACTCCAAGATAATGTCATATCACCTATACTCGGTGTTGATGATCCCAGAACCGATAAGAGAATAGATTTTGTCGGCGGTATCAGGGGCCTTTCCGAGCTTTCGCGGCGCGTTGACTCGGGCGAAGAAAAGCTTGCGTTCTCCATGTTCCCGACAACTCTTGACGAGCTTATGAATATAGCCGACAAATCTATGACTATGCCTCCCAAATCGACTTGGTTTGAGCCGAAGCTTTTAAGCGGCCTTTTTATACATTATCTTAAATGATGCGATGTTTTTCGGCGGTGCCGAATGTATTCGCGAAGCTTCATACACGTTTGGTTACTTATATACATATAATTTAAAAAATATTTGTGTTAATAAGTAACACTTTTCGTATATTATCGAATAGTTTTATATAATAAACAGTATAAAAGTACAGGCGAGGAGGTACTTATTATGCTGGGAGAAAAAATGAAGCTTATTCGTAATTACAACGGGTATTCTCAGCGTCAAATAGCGGAAATACTGAAAATTGAAAGGTCTACCTACGCTTCGTATGAAACCGGCAGAAATCGACCGGATATTTTTGCGGTTCAGCGCTTTGCAAAAATCTTCAATGTCAGCGTGGATTATATTTTAAGCCTTGACGATATCAATATTTATCGCTTGCGCGATCAAGCGACCGATTATGCAAAGCGTCACAAAAAAGAAAGCGTCATTTCACAGCTTTCATCCGATGAAAAAATTCTGATAGGCCTTTACCGTCAGTGCGACGCAGGTACGAAAAAATCAATTCTTGAGGATGTTCGTAAGGCTGAACTTGAGACCGACGAATAATGAAATCCGTTCGCGGTAAAAATTAAGAGGTTAAAGGGAACCGTAAAGCTGTTTTTACGGTTCCTTTATCTTTATGCGATGGTTTTTGCGTTTTTTTCACAGTCTTTAAAGAATTTGTGAGAAAAGGGGTGCAATAATCGTCTTCGGCTGATATAATTGTATTGGTTTAAGTTGGAGTTTATCACAGCTTTTGCGATAAAGAGACGAAAAACCGCGCTGCAACGCTTTGTGCCGGAGCTGTACGTTAGGCAAAGTGTAATTTAAAAGCAGGAGATGAATATATGATTTCCGTTGCCGTAATAGGAGGCGGTGCTTCTGGTATGGCGTTTGCCGTAGCCTTAAAGCAAAAAAGACCCGATATTGAGGTTGCCGTTTTCGAGAAAAATCCGAAGGTGCTGAAAAAGATACTTGTGACAGGCAACGGCAGGTGTAATATCTTGAATTTTGACGCAGTCGCCGAGAATTACTTTGAGGCATGCGAATTTGTGCGCCCGGCGGTAGAAAAATATACTCCGAAGAAAACAGAGGCGATTTTTCGCGATATGGGTTTGCTTTTGATGAGTGAGCAGGAGGGCAGAGCATACCCGATTTCACAGACTGCCGCCTCGGTTGTGTGTGTGCTTTCATCTGCTGCCGAAAGAGCAGGTGTAAAGGTGTTTACAGACACACCTGTCAAAAGCATTAAGAAATCACAAGGTGGATTTGTAATAAATAATGATAAGAGCTTCAATTTTGCGGTTATTGCCTGCGGAGGTGCCGCAGCACCTAAACAGGGGACGGACGGCAGCTCGTTTGAGTTGTTTAAAGCCCTCGGAATACGTGTGACAGAGCTCTCTCCGGCGCTTACCGGAATGTGTGTAAAGGATATGCCCTTTTCACTCAAAGGACTGAGGCAATACTGCAAATGCACTGTTTTTTCAAACGAAAAAGAATATGTTGAGTCCGGTGAGGTTCAATTTAACGATTACGGACTTTCGGGTATACCTATAATGCAGCTCTCGCGCTTTATAGGCAAAGGTAAAGCTACGGCTACGCTCGATTGTTTGCCGTCGCTTACAAAAAACGAGATTACAGCTTTTTTGCAATCCCACAAGTTCCGTGAACCGTCGGGTGATGTGCTGTGCGGAATTCTACCGAGAGCACTCGCAAATTTTGTCCTTCGCGAATGTAACGTAAAAAAGGACGAGCCGTTCGCAAGCCTGTCAAGTGATAAAGCTTTACAAATTGCTTCCGCGATAAAATCGCTTAAATTTTCCGTCACGGGTGTTCGCGGCTTTGATTTTGCCCAAGTGACTCACGGCGGAGCGGCTCTTTCGGAATTTGATAATAATACTCTCGAAGCTAAAAAAGTAAAACATCTGTATGCCGTCGGGGAGGCGCTCAATGTTGACGGTCCGTGCGGAGGATATAACCTCGGTTGGGCCTGGTCATCGGCGTTCCTTGCAGCGGAATCTGTTTTGAAGGAGTTATAAATGATAAGAATAAATGAACTTAAATTGCCACTCGATGAGGACGAGCAGGAGCTTTACAGGCTTGCCGCAAAAGCTCTTAAAATCGGTGAGAGGCATATACGAGAGCTGACAATCTGTAAAAAATCGGTGGATTGTCGAAAAAAAGACGATATTAAATTCATTTTCAGCGTCGATGTGGCTCTTGATATTGACGAAAAGAGGGTGGCTTCAAAAGCCGGCAACAGGGTTTCGTTAAGCGAGAAAAGCGTTTATACCTTGCCGCCCGTAAAACGGAAGAGTACCTTGAGGCCGGTTATAGTCGGTTTCGGTCCTGCCGGTATGTTTGCGGCTCTGACCTTAACCGAGGCGGGGCTTTCGCCGATTATCATAGAGCGCGGCGAGACGGTGGATGAGCGCACTGCTTCCGTCAAGAGCTTTTGGCGGACGAGAGTTTTAAATCCCGAGTCGAATGTGCAGTTCGGCGAGGGCGGTGCAGGCACTTTTTCGGACGGTAAGCTTACCACGGGAATAAAGGACAAGCGTTGCCGCCGTGTGTTTGAAAAATTTTGCGAGCACGGCGCACCGAGCGAGATTATGTATTCCGCAACTCCGCACATAGGCACGGATCGTTTGGCGGGAGTTGTAAAAGCTATCCGCAAAACGGTAGAGGAACGCGGCGGAGAGTTTATGTTCAATACAAAGCTCTGTGACCTTATAATTTATAACGGTCACATTCAGGGCGTTACGGTTTGTCACAAGGATGGAAGCAAAGAGGACATTGAAACCGATACCGTTATCCTCTCGATAGGGCATTCGGCTCGTGACACGCTCGAAATGCTTCGCTTAAAAGGCATTGATATGATGCAAAAACCGTTTTCGGTCGGAGTGAGAATAGAGCATAGGCAGGAAATGATAAATAAAACCCAGTACGGTAAATTCGCTTCGCACCCAAAGCTCAATGCCGCAAATTACAAGCTTGCCTGTCACCCGCAGGGCGGCAGGGGCGCATATACGTTTTGTATGTGTCCCGGCGGAACCGTGGTTTGCGCGTCAAGCGAAGAGGGCGGAGTTGTTGTAAACGGAATGAGTGAATATGCGCGAGACGGCGAAAATGCCGATTCGGCATTGCTTGTCGGTATAGAGCCGGAGCTTTTTCCGAGCTCGGACGTGCTTTCGGGAATGTATATGCAGCGCGAAATAGAGCGTCACGCATTTAAAATGGGCGGCAGCGATTACACCGCTCCTGCACAGAAGGTCGGAGATTTTATGAACAATCTCGCATCTTCTTCGCTCGGCAGCGTAAAGCCGACGTGTCCTACGGGAGTAAGGCTTACCAATCTGCGCTCGCTGCTCCCTGCTAAGGTTACGGAAACAATACTCGAAGCACTGCCGAAAATGGACAAAATGCTTCCTGGCTTTGCTTCAAATGATGCTCTTTTCACAGCACCCGAAACGCGAAGCTCATCTCCCGTGCGCATCATCCGAGACGAGCTTTTCCAGTCGAATGTGCGAGGCCTTTACCCATGTGGCGAGGGTGCGGGATATGCAGGCGGAATTGTGTCTGCCGGCGTTGACGGTATCCGCTGTGCCGAGGCTGTATTGCTCGACGAGGGTGAGGGCTGGTAAAGCGAAACGTAAAAAATAAAGGATGCCTGTCATTGTGATAGGCATCCTTTACTATATTGTAATATTTTATTTTTTTCCGGAGGAATGAGCTCTTCCGTTTTCGGTGCGACGCTTACTCACCTTTTTGCGGCGAAGTGTGTCAAATACGATTTCAAATATGATAAGTGCTATTACAACAAGCACTACCGCAGTAATTCTGCCGGGAGTTACTGTTTTTCCGTTGTCGTTTTCGGTGCGGTCGGCAAGTGCTTCCATCGCAAGCCTGAGCGAATAATCGGCCTCCATAAGCTCCGTCTCCGACATCGACGATGAAAGTGTGCTCTTAGCTTCTGTAATAGTCTTTTTAAGCTTGTTTGCTGTTGATGTGCTGCAAAGAGCGGTGTCTGTCGCCTGAGCTTTTTCAAGATCCGATGAGAGGCTCGTTTTATAGCTCTTCACCCTTGCGCGGTAAGCGTTAAATCCCTCAATATCGTTTGTGATAATTACCGAGAACCCGCGTTTCGTTATATCGTTCCACCCGGTAGGATTATCTTCTCTGCCGCCGCAAATATCACTGTTTGTCATATCGATAACAGCTCTTCCGGCGTCTTTGAATTTGGATTGAACTCCGTCTTTGAATACGGAGCTGTACGGATTTTTAGCTGAGAGAAGCGTGCCTATGCAGCCTGCCGAAAGCGTCTTTGAAACATAACTTTTGGCATTGCCGTTTTTTGCACTCGAGGATATTACGAGCGGCATAACGGTTTTTGAGGCAAGCCAAGAGGAGATTTCCTTTTTGTCGCCCGTAGCTAAAATTATTGAATTTGAAAGCGCGTTTTCGCTTGCGAGTATGTCGTAAATCTCATCTCTGTATTCCCAGCCGTCCGCAATCATCAGCATTGCGTTGCCGCCGAGATACTGTATGGCTTCGGCGAGGGTCGGTATTTTGCAGGATGTTATCGGCTCGTGCAGGCTGCCCGTACCTGCTCTCAGATGGTATGTCGAAAGCTCGTGATATCCCACGTCGCCGATGTCCTTGTTTACGGTATTACCGAGCTCATCTACGCACATTCTCGAGAGATTGCTGTCGGCCATAAGCACCACGTATCCGTCGGAGGTTTTTTTCACCGAAACGTAAACAATGTCGGCACCCTTTTCTGCCGCCGCTGCAACGGCTTCGGCGGAATTTTCGGGGAACTTGTCGGTGTCGCCGTATTTTGACACGCAAATCAGCTCACCGTCGGACTTTTTGAATTCGTTATAAATCGATTCACTCTTTGCTTCGCCGTCGTTTTGATTACTGTCCGCGGCAAAAGAAAGAGCCGGAAAAGCAAGCGTAAAACAGACCGCCAAAATGAGACTTATCAGTTGTTTTGTAAAACTTTTCTTCATAATTATATCTCCGAAAAAGCTCTGAAATTATTTTTTTCTGTAATATTATAGCAAAATTTTTGGGGCAATACAATAGCTATAATTCTTTATTTTGACCATTATAAATGCGGTTACACAACATTTTGTGTCAAGCAAATTCTTGCACAAATTTGTTAGTTAAATTTTTACTTAATTCTCCTTGCCTCAAAAAGAGCTTTGTGCTAAAATTAAGTTCATTTAATGGGAGTGGGTTTGTAAATTATTGTAGGAGATGAGTATATGGCTTTTTGT
>ULOS01042466.1_pt1 | contig 10253 bp, 8 predicted proteins | sample 1952701 | NCBI WGS metagenome assembly ULOS01 (sample SAMEA4835607, study PRJEB28245) | human gut metagenome | biome: gut microbiome; material: fecal sample | place: Denmark | collected 2008 | reverse complement strand
AGCGGATACTCAAGAAAATATTCTTAGAGAATCCGGCTTGCTTCTGCTACCTGTGCATTCTTCATTGGAACTAAGGGTAAGATATGAAATTACAGACCGGTGGTCAGATCAAAGAGTTTGTTATATAATAGAAAATTCGACTTGGATTTTGCCTGATTTGATGCAGAAAATATATCTGCTCCCTACTTTTAACTTGACGAAGTTGCTGCCGGCGCTCAATTCTAATATACTGATTAACAATGAGCTATTATACTTTTCAATAGCATCTTACCTATACAAAAAACACTATACATATAATCTCTCTGCAACAGAAACAATGTCTTTGATAAATGAAGCACAAAGTGCGCTTGGAGTATCAAAAGAGGAACTTATAGAAGAGCTTGGTAAGATCAAACTTAATTGGGAAGATGTAATTACAATTGAATCTATTTCACGAATTATAAATAAAGCACTAAAGCAGGATATTTATAATGACATTGAGGACAGCCTATCTAAAATCAATGATGATTTTCAGCAGTACATATGTAACAGTTACTTCTCAAAGATATCATCGTCTGCAATACAGAAACCAAAGATGGTTAATAGGATTCTGCCATTTATAGCTCGAAATCATTCTAGAGATGAAAAGGTGGCATTAGTGGTTATAGACGGAATGACTTACTGGCAGTATTTATTGTTGGAAAAAGAACTTCAGTTGTTAGGTATATCTACCACTAATTCATTTACTTTAGCCTGGCTCCCTTCTATTACCAAATTGTCTCGTCAAGCTATATTTAAAGGGAATATACCCAATTTAGACTACAAACAGTCTCCCAATGAGGAACAGAAATTATGGGAGAATTTTTGGATTGCGCAAAGCGGATTCAAGAAAGTTGAATCATACAATATAAGTTATAATCATGGAAGTCTTTCCATAGATAATCCTGATAAAAGCAGACAAGCATTTGTCGATACGACTTTAGATGAAAGAATGCATGCTGTAGGAAATATCAGAGATTTATATCTCCTATCAGAAGAATGGGCCAAAGATACTGCATTAGAGATAAAAGATATTCATGAGTTGGGATATCAGATATATATAACAACAGATCATGGTAACATTCAGGCAGAACCTTGGAGATCACTCAATTCGCATGAAAAGACATTTTTATATGAAAAAGAAAGCCGTGGTAAAAGGCATCTTATATATTCCAAGCATGAATATCTAAATCAGTTTATTGCAAAAAATGAGGATATAAAGAGTGAATTGCTGATCAAAGATAATTGGGCTGTTTGGCGCAATTCGAAAAGTTTTAGTAATAATGTTGGAATTACTCATGGTGGAGCACATTTCCTTGAGGTTGTCATTCCATTCATCATAATCAATAAGAAATAAAATGAAAAAAACAGTAGGCATAAACCAACGAATTGGTGTTAGCGTCATTGAAATGGCAATGAAGGCTGCTCTGAATGGAAGTTTTTCATCAGAGTATGCCGCAGATTTAGCTGCTGGAGAATATGAGGGAACAAATAGGATTACCAAAGCGCGAAGCATCATAGGAAAGCTTTCTGTCCGCAATCCCTTATTTGATTATATCGCAGAGCATCAACAGCAATTCAATGCGGCCATGAAACACAAAGGAGATAGAGCAATTATACTAGCAGCAATTATCAATGCAGCGTATGGGTTTGGATATGATGCAACGGTTATATTAGGAAAGTTTTTCCATGTACAGAATGAGGTTTCCACACAACTTATTGTAAGCAGAATGTCTTCAATATATGCGAGTAACAGATCATTACCAAATGGTTTGTACTGCATTCTGCCAATGTATATCGAAGCAGGACTATTGACTAGGTCTAAACCTGGTGTTTATATTAGAAACTATTATGATGACGTGTCTGCTTTTGCCAAAACGCTATACAGAAAGTCATTCATTGTACATAATCCTATGATGCTTGAAGAGGACTTGGATTATACAGAGCATCCATATTTTGAGTTTATATCATAGATTAAGAATTAAATAACAATAAATATAACCATGTGGCCAGATAACGAAACCAATCGAGATTTACTTGGATATCAAGTACACGCAGACTTACTGCAGAAAATAATTTTGGAAGATGCGATGTTACCTATCACTATTGGAGTTTTTGGTAACTGGGGGTCAGGAAAAAGTAGTTTAATGCTTTTGCTACATCAAGGTATAGAGAATTGGAGAAAGAACTTTGATAAGGAAGAAACTGATAAAAAAGAAAAAAATCCAGATTACACTAAAAGTAGTGGCATTCTTCAGATTCAGTTTAATAGTTGGCAGTTTGAAGGTTATGACTCCACTAAACTGACAATGATTGAAAGTATTTTAGAGGCTTTAAAAAAAGACATAGATGGAAGAAAAGATTGTTTTGAAAAAGTTGATGATTTTATTTCTCGTATAAATATTCTAAAGTTAGGAGTTTTAATTTTAAAAAAAGCATATGACAACTTAACACCAGATTATATAAAACAATGGCTCCCTACCGAAAAAGAAATAGATGAAATAACAGAAAATACAGAATATAAGTCTCTTATGACAGAAGTGAGGAAAGGAAATTCCTCGCGTTTTATTGAACAATTTAGAGAAATATTTGAGTCTATCATAGAAGAAGCTAATTACAAGGCTGTTATTGTATATATCGATGATTTAGACCGCTGTGATCCTAAACGCATTATAGGGTGTCTAGAAGCGGTAAAATTGTTTGTCAATGTTAAGAAAACTGCATTCGTCATAGGTGCTGATGAACGGATAATAGAAGTTGCTATTGAACAACATTGTCCTATAAAACCTGTGAGAGATGAAATATCAAGTCCATTCTCAGATTATTTAGAGAAACTTATACATTTACCATATAAACTCCCTAAGTTATCAGATAATGAGCAAGAAACATACATTACTCTTCTATTATGTCAAAATATACTTAAGAATCAGTTTGATACTATACACAGTAACTATGTGAAATTTAGAGCAAAGGACAAACATTCAAAGTATGACATAGTGTCTATTAAGGAGGCATCTCCTGGTGTTGACTTTACTAATGTGGAATATCTGTTACCTATCGTTCCAATAATGAAACAATTCCTTAATGGTAATCCTCGTCAGATTAAACGTTTCCTTAACACATTATCTGTTCGTATGGAACTTGCTAAAGTTGCTGGATTTGATGATTTACGACCTGATGTGCTTGTAAAGTTAATGGTACTTGAATATAACACAAAGTATGCTGCACGTTTCGAGGATTTGTACCGCATGCAACGAGATAATGATGGATTATTACCAATTAAAAACGCTGAGGAACAGGCAAAAATAGAAACTGGAATTCAAGATGATTTATGGAAAGAAAATTGGTCTTCTCCTTATCTTACTCAATGGCTTGGATTCCAGCCTTCACTGACAGGCGTTAATTTGCAAAATTATTTCTGGGTTGCAAGAGATGCATTAAAAAATGAAAAGCCAATAGCAACCTTTGTTACAAATAAAATAAATTTAGTTTTTAAATCTCTATGCTCAATCCAGGTTGATGCAACGATGAAAAAACGATTACCGGAAATATGTGTGAATCTAGAAGATGAGGAAAAATATATGTTGATTTCTTTAATTAATGATAAACTAAGAACTCAACCGACATCGCCTACCATGTGGAGAATTCTGAATTCTGATGAAGAAAATATATTAATTGGGAAAACAGATATAGATAATCTTAAACGTCTGTTTTTGTATGTTGACACAGAACAAATAGATCCACAGGCTTCCACATTTTTTGTTAGATTCAAGAAGATTGAAGGTGAATTTGCTGATTATATAAACAAATTGACAATATCAAGTCCGTTAAATAATAGCATTAATAGAAAAATGAAGTAATAAATATGGGTACATCTCAATCACATATCTTAAAGTCTGGACCAAACTGGAAAGACGCAAAACGCTCAATTACTGATATTGCAAAAGGTAATGGAGACTCAAAAGCTAATTATAAGTCTTTTATAAGTAATTTTGCTAGGGCGATAAATAATGGAAGAAATAGCATGAGCAAAAGTTCGTCTTTTGGAACTGCAGGTGCAAGAGCAACTCGAAAATTCTTCTCATTATTGAATAATATTCAAACATCAAGTCTATCTGATTCTTTAGGCTTTAATGACAAACAGCTGGAATCACATCAGGTTTCTAAAGAAGACTTCATCGATAGAATATTGAATTATGTAGCTGGAGATAATGATGCATCCATGGATGATGCGGCTGCATTTTGCGCAATGGAAAAATTGTTAAATCAAATTCTAGCCGATTGTACATCAAAAGAAGAAATTGAAGCTAAATTAAACAATGCCTCTGAAGATGAAAAAATTTCATGGATTATTGATTTTGAGTCAGAGTATATTCTGGAATACTCAGGAGAGTTATTTCAAAGCCATATATTTGATAAATGTGATAATCCAGAACGTGTCGCCAACGAAATTAGGAATTGGCTTAAACCAGAACTATCAGAAATTATTAATGATTTATTAAAAGATCATCATCTTTCATCAGTAGAAGGACAAGCTATACTTGATAAACTAACTACAGATATTATAGAAATATGGAAACAAGAGTAAAAATATTATACAGACCTTCAACTTCTACAAATGTTTTTGGAGAGTTTTCTATATCTTTTAACGCATGGGATGGAGTAGATCGATCCGTTAAATTGAAGTTTGATTTACAACAACTATGGAGTTTTTCAAGAGATACCACTTCAATTGCGTTTGATTTTTTAATACTTTCGTTTATTGTATATAATGTAGACCGAGCTATAAATAGGCAGAAACACTCAATTGATGGCTGGCAAAGGAATATCAGATTAGAAAATGTTCCAGTTATAAATTTGGACTCAATGAATAAAGGTAAAGATGCTTTCAATAGAGCTATTAGTTTTCTAACTGGTGACTTATGGGATATTCATTTTGTACAAGCAAATTCATATAATTATCATCCAATAAAAAATATTAAAGATTATAATAAATATGACATAGAGAAAGTTGCATTATTTTCCGGAGGTCTGGACTCTTTAATTGGATTTATAGATGAAGTTTCATCATTGAAACCATCAAAAAAGATTCTCTTAATTTCTCATATGGAGCTAGGTAAAGAGCATAAAGATCAACAAGGTATATTAGATTATTGTCGTAATCATAATTTATATGATGGGAAATTTGAACAATTGTTGTTAAATGCAGGTTTAAGACCTAAAACGTGGAATATAAATAAGACACCGACAGAAAGCACATTTCGTTCTCGTTCATTATTATTCTTTGCAGCAGGTATTTATACTGCCTATCACATAGGTTCTAACATTAATCTTATAGTTCCTGAAAATGGGACTATCTCAATAAATATCCCATTGGATAAAGGTAGAAGAAGTGCTTGTAGTACCAGAACAACTCATCCTGTATTTATCAGTAAACTTGAAAAAGCTCTATCTTTAATTGGAATTGATAATAAGTTTATTAATCCATATAAACTGGATTCTAAAAAAGATATGGTAGAAAAGTGCTGTTCATGTGAAGATAAAAAAAACTTATTTATGCAATTAGCTCCTCTGTCATGTTCTTGTGCAAAAAGAGGACATAATCGTTTTTGGGACAAGACAAGCCTACAAATTGAAAGTAATAATATTAAACATTGTGGCATGTGTCTTCCATGTTTATATCGAAGGGTTTCATTAAATGCTGTTGGGCTTGATGATGAGGCTTATTTGGGCACAGATGTGCTAAATGGACAGAAATTTAATTTGTTTTCAAAAGGACAGAAGCGCAATAGGGATTTTCGTGCTTTATTATTTTTCTTAAAGAATAGAATGAATGAGAGTGTCATTAAGCGTGAATTGATGATGAATGGTGTACATAATGAAAATGAATTAAAAGAATATGTTAGATTGGCAATTCATTCTTATGATCAAGTGTTAGATTGGTTAAAAGAAAAAGCACCAACAAATATTAAAAAAATAGTCGGGTTATGATAATAGATACTCATTGCCACTTTGATATGATGGCAAATCCAGTGAAATACATTATGGGGGCAGAACAAAAAGGGGATATTGTTATTGGTATGACTAATCTTCCAAGTCATTTCCTAATTGGAATAAATCATATTAAGACATATAAACACATTCGCCTTGCGTTAGGTTTTCATCCACAATTAGCAGAAGATAATGTTAAAGAGCTGGATTTGTTTGATTCTTTAGTTGATAAAACATCTTATATTGGTGAAATAGGACTGGATTTTTCTCGTGATAGCATAAGATTTAGAGACATTCAAATCGAATGTCTTCAACATATATTAAGTAAAATAGCAGGAAAGAAAAAATTAGTTAGTGTTCATTCGCGACATGCAGAAAAAGAATTATTCCATATACTACAAGATTATGATATAAAAAATGTGATCTTTCATTGGTATACTGGACCTATAGGATTAATTGAAGATATAGTAAATGCAGGTTATTATTTCTCAATCAACGAAGCAATGACAAAAACCATTTCGGGTAAAAAAATTATCGATAAGATTCCACAAAACAGAATCCTTACAGAAACGGATCTGCCATATAACAAACAATCAAACATTACCAATGCTATTTTAAATTGTGGTTTGACAGAAGTTCTTATTCAGTCCAACTTTAAGACTCTTATAAAATCCATTTTATAATGTAATGTAATTTAAAAAATATGAAATCTATTCGTATATTGGAAAAATCGAAGTATGCTGTTACAGTGGTCTAGCTGAAAAAAGCGCCGAATTTCATGTAAATTCCATAATTTACAGATATTGATTATCTATTAATTACAAATGACAGTCAGGCTGATTTCCTTTAGAAATCGGAGCATGCTGTTACATTACGCTCAAAACGGCCAATAATACCAACTGGCTCGGAGTATGCTGTTACACTTTTAAGAAGATCATGCATGTGTCCATTTCCCCTCAAAATCGGAGCATGAACGCTGTAAGTATGCAAAACTGTGAATTACAAAAATGGATGCAATGGTATAAAGATATCTATTGCTTTTGATACCAGTACTCCACTTGCTTATAATTCATTCAAAGCTGCAACACAATTTTGTTGAGTGACTTCTATATAATTTAAAATTATCATTGGATCTATGCTATTTCCATGGAGTTTACATGTTATATGGAGATGTTCTCCTGTACTGCGCCCCGTACTCCCTGTAATCCCAACGGTGTCCCCTGCCCTGACTTTTTGGCCTTGATAAGCAAGGGTGCGTGAAAGGTGGCAGTAGCTTACTGTAAAACTACCGTGTTTTAGTGTTACATATTTACCTGAGTCCCTATCCTGCCCGACCTTCACCACTTCACCGGCCAACATTGCAAAAACTCTTGACCTCCTTGCATGAAGATCCAAGCCATTATGGAATTTACGTTTCCCAGAAAAAGGGTCTTTCCGGTAGCCGTATGATGAATTGATTTTTATGTTCGACAACGGATAGCTAACGCTCATAAAACGTGCTTTCAGTTCTTTTATTGAATCATTCTTCAAAGAATCATTCAATATCAAACTGTCCACAAGAGAAGAATTTATCTCTTGTGGATTTTTTGTCTTGTGGACTTGGTGATTATCCAAACGTCCAACTGTATTAAACTGAGCCATTATTGTAGTACCTGAAATCAACGACAGAAGTACCATCATGAGTATATTTCTAATATTCATGAAGCAAAAATACGTATATCCATTACCATGAGTTAAAACTCTTATAATTCAAGGGATTTTTCTAACTTTATTTATGCTAATAGTATGATTTTAATCGATAAATCATACTTCTTTCATAATGATATATAAAACTTAAGGCAAGATATACCCATTCTTCTGATTCTCTAATCACACCTTTTATTTTTGTTTCTGGATTAGCTATTATAGTTCTTCATAAGACAATGAAATACTGTTCTGGCAAAAATAATAACGTATTAAAAAAGGTAACAAATGAATTACAACTTTGATGAGAATGAAATGCCCTACGGCATTCTCGAACGTTTTGGATTGACACAGGAGATGATAGAGGATCTGCCGACCGATGTTCTGCAGAATATTCTCAATGGCCGGCATTCTCCAGTCTTACCTATATACATCATTGCTGATGATGGTGAGGAAGTAAAGGCACGAACTCGCTTCTGCCTTGTAAGAACGCCAGAAGGCAATGTAGATGTTCTCTTCTTTCCGAAGCTTGACGAGTATGACTTAAAAGTATTCAATGAGCAGCAGAGGCAAAGCCTTCTTGCAGGCAAACCCATCATCGGACATTTGGAAAGCAACGAAACGGGACACGAGCTTGGCACCAAATGTTTCTTCCAGCTTGACCAGGATAGCAAACAGGTACTGAGTGTGCCGACACCAGTCATAGGCAGGAACATTCAATATCTTACTGACCGCTATCATCTTACGGGGACAGAGATGCAGAAACTGCAGAACGGAGAAATTCTCTCAATCATTGAAGACGATGATGAGATTTCCATCGGTATCGATCTGAATTCAAATACGGGTATCCGTCTCTCCGCAGGTAATGAACAAGTCTGGCGCAGAGAAGCCAAACGGGAATGGGACAAATACAACTTCGGTATTTTCGGTTGTTGGACCATGGACGAAAATGGTAATCTTGACTATATCCATGAGGAGGACTACTCTGAAGAAATCTGGAATGAGCAGAAGAAACAAGGTATGCGCATGATGCAACGATAAACCAATGTAACAACCATCAATAACAAATCCAATATGGCAAATATCAAATACTATCCAGAAGACGAGCTTGTACAGAAAGTACAGAGTGGAGAATACGGTTGGCTCGATTACATCAATCACCACTCACCGGAATGGCAGGAAGAATACACCGAATTCTGTAATGAAAGGAACCTTGTAGTTAACGAAGAATCAGCCGAAGATTTTATCGAATGGAAAGGCGAGCTTGTTGAAACTGGCGAATAATCAACATTTAAAATCAATCACAATATGTCAATCAGATCAAATGCACTACCAGTAGGTAGAGATTTGTCACCTGAGCTGCAGGATATTCTCCGTCGCAACGGTATGCAAGCACATATCATCCGACAAGGAGAAAACTATCTTCTGGCGGTTCAAGGGCATGACTCACCTCTCCTAACCTATCATATCAGTGCCCGGCAGATGAGGGACTTGGCAGATTGGGGTACAAACTCGGCTAACAAAAAAGCCTATAACACCTTTGCTGATTTAGTGAAGAAAGACTTCTATATGCCAAGAGACTTTGTCCATGCCCGTAATGCCAACGGTCGTGTGGCCATGGGACTTCACGGCTACCGGATTGGTGTTGGCGAATACGGCAGACTGCCGTGTGACAAACGCCGTACCTTTATGATGATGGATCCGTTTCATGGACGATTTTTGGGATGGACACCACGCAATCAGGAAGGCTTCCACATGCGCCGTGTCGGTGGTGCCATGTTCCTGCAGGGAGCCCCTATGGTTCCGGAACGTCCTGATGGCAGAATCAAACCAGGTGAATTACTCAATGGAGGCTATGGATTCTATTACAAAGGAGAACAGCAAAATATGGCACAGCAGCCCTCACAGGATGTACTCGCAGATTTGGAAGCTGTAATTCCACCTGTTGAAATACCTACCCGTCCACAGGAGCCGGCAAAACCATACAAGGAACTTATCACCTCAGACGTATACTTCAGTAACGAAAAATGGCAGGAATGCCTGTCTTCTCATGGAGTAATTATAGATGCCAACAGCAAGACACTGACCATTCAGTCGGCTACCACCCAGCATGATCTTGTTTACGACCTGACGGATGAAGAAGTTACCCGGCTTACAGACAATTCCATCAAGAATGTACCTGTACAGAACCGCCTGGACATCATCAACAACGTCATCAAAAATGATTTTTCAGATAGATTGACGATAGACATGCTCAATTCCAATGAACAGATAGCCCTGAATCTTACTCCTGAAGTGGAAGCAGAACTGAATGCCAGACAAGAAGTAGTGGCAGAACATGCGTTTCCTCTTACTCAGGGAAATGAATATGTCATTGCGGAGCAGGAAGACCGAAGCGTAGCCCATGTGGATGGCAACAGCCTTTATGACATAAACCAAGATAAAGGTTGGTTTCGGGAAGGAAGAAACGGACGTGAGGTACAGGTGGACGACATCAGAGTTGAGCCTGTACGCAACGAACAAGGTGAAATTCAGAAAGACGAGAAAGGCAATGCCATGTT
>ULOS01042279.1_pt1 | contig 10366 bp, 9 predicted proteins | sample 1952701 | NCBI WGS metagenome assembly ULOS01 (sample SAMEA4835607, study PRJEB28245) | human gut metagenome | biome: gut microbiome; material: fecal sample | place: Denmark | collected 2008 | reverse complement strand
TTGAACGTCAGTCCAAGCCGTTTTCGTAGTTAAAGCATACATATCAATAACCGAGGTTGCCGATATTTTCGGCGCTAATAATAATAAAGAATAAGCTATGAAATATAAATACGTAATTTGGGATTGGAACGGCACGCTTTTTGACGATGTTGAAATCAGTGTTTACACAATGAACAAAATGCTTGAAAAAACAGGATATAAAAACAGAATTGACCTTGATTTATATAAGAAAATATTTACGTTCCCCGTAAGTGAATATTATCAAAAGGCAGGCTTTGATTTTTCGAAGAATAAATTTGAGGACTTGGCTGAAATATATGTTGAGGTTTATACTTCTTTGCAATTTACGGCAAAGCTTAATGATGAAACGCTGCCGATTCTTAAACTCCTTAAAAATAGGGGATGTAAGCAAATCATTGTTTCAGCCTGCGAGAAAAACAGACTTTTAAATCAGGTGGAGAAATTTAAAGTCAAAGATTATTTTGATGCTGTATTGGGTATAGATGACGATTTGGCGGTGAGCAAATCAAGTCTTGCGAAAAAGTGGTTTGATGATAACAAAATAGATAAAAACGATGTCCTTTTTATCGGAGATACCGTTCACGATTATGAAGTTTCGCAAAGTATTTCCTGCGATTGCGTACTTGTTTCCTGCGGCCATCAGGACAGAAGCGTTCTTGAAAAAACAAATGCGCCTGTTTTGGATAAATTAAGCCAAATTTCCGATTTTCTTGCACTTTAATTGTTACTAATAATTTACAAAATCTTTAAACAGTTGAGTTTTATGTTATATTATGGTAAAATGTAAAATGTTGTGGTAAAACAAAATGTATATTAGTGAGGTAATTTTATGTTGCAGTTAATACCGCTTGCATACTATGCTCAGGAAAAGAGCGGCGTGTTTGCGATAGACGAACAGCTTAAGGTGAATTCCGATTTTGATTTAAAACTTTTAAAGCTTGAAAAAGCTCAGGACGGCAAACTTGTTATAAAAAAGGACTCTTCGCTTGATAAAGAGGAATATAAGTTGGAGGTTACACCCGATTTAATTTCAATCAAGGCTTCAAGTGAAACAGGCGCTTATTATGCGCTTCAAACTCTCCGTCAGATTGGTAGATTTGAGCTTGGCTCAAAAGAAATTCCTTGTTGCATTATTAATGATAAGCCAAGATTTTCTTGGAGAGGCGTTCAGCTTGATGAAAGCCGCCATTTCTTCGGCAAGGAATATGTTAAAAAAATGCTTGATATGATGTTTATGTTAAAGCTTAATGTTTTTCATTGGCATTTGACTGACGATCAGGGCTGGAGAATTGAGATTAAAAAATATCCGCTTCTTACCGAGATTGGCTCAAAAAGAGCATATACTCAAATTCACGGTTGGGGCAGTACGGATATTATTAATGAGGAATATTCGGGTTTTTATACTCAGGATGATATTAAGGAAATTGTTGATTATGCCGCAAAACGTGGAATAATGGTGGTGCCTGAAATTGATTTTCCGGCTCACTGCGCCGCTGCTATTGCCGCTTATCCTTGGCTTGCGTGCCGTGAAATTAACAGGGATGTGCCCGGATACTTTGGCGGCGCCATTCCTCAAAGAAAGCTTAGGCAATTTGATTGGAACAGGCCTATTTGCCCCGGCAAGGATAAAACGGTTGATTTTGTTAAAAACGTTATTGATGAGGTTTGCTCACTTTTCCCTGCACCTTATTTTCATATCGGCGGTGACGAAGCACCGAAGTCGGAGTGGAAAAAATGCCCTTGCTGTCAAAAGAGAATTAAGGATAACAACCTTAAGGACGAGGAAGATTTGCAGGGCTGGCTTAATAATGAAATTCTTGCGTTTGTCAAGTCAAAGGGCAAGAGGCTTATCGGTTGGAACGAGGTTTTAAAGGCAAAAAGCCTTGATAAATCCGTAATATGCCAATATTGGACTCCGAAAAAAGATTCAAGAGCAAGAGATTGGGCAAATAACGGCAACAGCGTAATCTTGTCTAATCATCAGTCATTCTATTTTGATATGACTTATGCTCAATACTCTCTTAAAAATACGTATAATTACAACTATAAAAATTTCGGAATTAAACCCGAAAGTGAAAAAAACATTCTCGGAATAGAGGCAGAAAACTGGACAGAGTGGACAGATTGTCCCGAAAAGTTAGAGGTATTTATGTATCCGAGAACTCAAGCGCTTGCCGAGGTGGCTTGGTCGCCTGAAAGCAAGAAAGAATTTGATTCATTTATGGCAAGAATGGAAAATTTCAAGCCGTATTTTGAATATTTTGGTATGAGCTATGCGGTAAACAGTGTAGCTATGCCTAAAAAATGGCTCTTAAAATCAAAGATTAGAAAAGAGTTCAGTATGGGCGATACTCATCTTGAGGTTAAGCTTAACAAAAAATATATCGAGCAAGGAGAAAAGTAAATGAAATTTTCTGATTTTCCTCAGGCAGTAATCAAAGAAAATGTTGATTATACCGTTAAGGAAATTACAAACGTAATTAAAAAATACGGACCTCGTGAGTCAGGCAACGAGAATTGCTATGCGGCTCAAAAGCATATTAAAAAAGAAATGGATACTTTCTGCGACGGTACAGAGTTTGAAAGCTATAAAATGGCTCCAAAGGCATTTCTCCATTTTACAAAGCTTGTATCTGTTGTCATTTTCTTGTCAATAGTTGCTTGTGCAATTTTAATGTATACAAGTATTATTACACCTCTTTTGGCGCAATGTATTGTTTGCGGCGTTGTTTTTGTAGGTCTTTTTATCACCGTTATGGAATTTTTGCTTTATAAGCAGTTTATGGACCCTCTTTATAAAAAGGTTGAGGCTCATAATCTTATGGGTGTACGAAAGCCGAGAGGCGAGGTTAAGAGAAGAATTGTTATCAGCGGTCATATTGATGCGGCTTATGAATGGCGTCACCTTTACTACGGTAAAAAAGTACCTCTTATGGCTATCTTTATGAGCTGGACAATCGGGGGTGCAATCGTTTCATTTATTTTGAGCGTTATCGCTATTGTTGCTAACTTTGTTGATATGGGCACTTTCGGCGATTTTATGATTAATTACAGCTACATTTTCCATTTTGTAACTGCTCTTGGTATGGTTACATTGTTTATGTTTGTTGATTTCAACACTATTTCTCCGGGCGCTAACGATAACCTTACAGGTACTTATGCAGCTGTCTGTGCACTTCGTATGCTTGATATGGCAGGTGTTGATTTTGAAAATACAGAGGTCTGCGCTATGATTACAGACGGCGAGGAAGCAGGTCTCAGAGGTTGCAAGAGTTGGGCAAAAAATCATTATGACGAATATGTAAACAGCGGCGTTGAAACGGTTGTTTTGTGTGTAGATACTCTTACCGATCGTGAATATCTCCGTGTTTATAATAAGGATATGACAGGTACTGTTAAAAATAATCAGCAGTTTAGCCAATTGGTTATGGACGCATCAAAGGACGCAGGTCATGATGACATTGAACTTTCTTCTGTCTTTTTCGGTTCTTCGGACGCTGCTGCTTTTTCTCAGGCAGGAATTACTGCAACGTGCCTTGCCGCTATGGATCCAAGGCCGGCAGATTATTATCATAACCGCCGTGACACGGCAGATCGCCTTGTTCCTGAAACTATCAAAACAGGCTTTGACGTTATTATTTCCACTATTCTTAATTTTGACGAAAAAGGTCTTAACTAAATAATTATTAAAGAGCAGGTAAGGGGGCATTTCCTTGTGCAATGCGCCTGATTCCTGCTCTTTTTTGTTACTCAACCGTCAGTTGAGCGAAAAATCAACAAACAGTGTAGTTTAACAACTGACTGATAATTGATTATTGGGCATTTTTGGTGTTACGATTAGCTTACCGAAGGAGGTAACTGATATGTTTAACAAAATCAAAAATGAAATTAAAACGGAGGTAGAAGCAATGAATATCGGTAATAATATATCCGCATTAAGAAAGAAAAAGGGAATAACGCAGGAGGAGCTTGCAAATGAATTGGGAGTATCTGCTCAGGCTGTTTCAAAATGGGAAAATAACAGTTCTTGCCCCGATGTTTCTCTACTTACCAAAATCGCCGATTATTTCGGTGTCAGCGTTGATGCTCTTCTTCGTGAGAATGAGGAAGATATTGTCAATTCATCAGAAAATAAAGACGCAAATGCAAAATCAAGTGATGACAAAAAGAATATTATGATTAAGGTTACACAGCAAAACGGAAAAGAGAATATTATTAAAGTTCCTTTTAAGTTTGTAAAGTTCGGCCTTAATATCGGCAATATGTTTGGCCTTAGCAAGGATATTTCTGACAAAATTGCGACATTGGCAGAAAATGATATGACGGATATTGTTAATATTGATACGGAAAACGGCGAGCATATTGCAATTACTCTTGATTAATTTTTTCAGTTCGTAAAAATTATGACGCAATTGATTATTTATCATTATTTTCAATATTACTTGCAAATGCTCTTTTTATAATATATAATAAACTGTAAGTAATTTTTACGGAGGAAAATATGGAAAAAATACTTGTTCTTGATTTCGGCGGGCAGTATAATCAGCTTATCGCAAGACGTGTGCGTGACCACCATGTTTATGCGGAAATTTTGCCTTATACAACCGACCTTGAAACTATTAAGAAAAATGATTATAAAGGTATTATTTTTACGGGCGGTCCTAACTCGGTTTACGATATGGCATCTCCGCACTATACTAAAGATATACTAAATATCGGAGTACCTATTTTAGGTATTTGCTACGGCTGTCAGCTTATCGCTTGGATGGGTGACGGCGAGGTTAAAACAGCTCCTCAAAGTGAATACGGCAAGATTGAATTTACTAAAAAAGAGTCAAAGCTTTTTAAAGACGTTGATGAAAAATCAGTAGTTTGGATGAGTCATACGGACTATATTTCAACTGTTCCTGAGGGCTTTGAGATTATCGGCACAACAGATGCCTGCCCTTGCGCAGCTATGCAAAATGTTGAGAAAAATATTTATGCCGTTCAATTCCACCCTGAGGTTACTCATTCCGTTTTCGGCTCGCAGATGCTTTATAATTTCCTCTATGAAGTTTGCGGCTGTAAGGGCGATTGGGTAATGGATAATTTTATTGAAAATACCGTTGCTAAGCTTAGAGAACAGATTGGCGATAAAAAGGTTATCCTCGGTCTTTCAGGCGGTGTTGATTCTTCCGTTGCAGCAGGTCTTTTATCACGTGCTGTCGGCAAGCAGCTTACATGCGTTTTTGTTGATCAGGGCTTAATGCGTAAAAACGAAGGTGACTTTGTTGAAAAAACATTCACAAGCCTTTTTGATATGAATTTTGTAAGAGTAAACTGCGGCGATGTTTTCCTTGAAAAGCTTAAAGGTGTAGTTGACCCTGAGCAGAAGAGAAAAATTATCGGTACTGAATTTTTTAATGTTTTCTGGAACGAAATCAGGAAACAGGACGAACTCGGTTATTTTGCACAAGGCACTATTTATCCCGACTGTATCGAATCGGGTAAAGGCGATGCCGATGTTATCAAAACTCATCATAATAGGGTAAATACACCTGATGACGTTGAATTTCTCGGTATTATCGAGCCTCTTGCAGATTTGTTTAAGGATGAGGTTCGTGCAGTAGGCGAAAAGCTCGGTATTCCTAAGCAACTTGTATGGAGACAGCCGTTCCCCGGTCCGGGCCTCGGTGTAAGAATTATCGGAGAAATTACTGCCGATAAGATTAAAGTGCTTCAAGATGCCGATTGGGTTCTTAGAGATGAAATGGCAAAGAACGGATATGAGAAAAATCTTGCTCAGTTCTTCTGCGTTCTTCCTTGCGTTAAAACTGTCGGCGTTATGGGTGACCACAGAACTTATGATCATCTTGTTGCAATCCGTGCTGTAACGACCGATGATTTTATGACCGCCGATTGGGCGAAAATCCCTTACGATATCCTTGCTAAGGTTTCAAATCGTATTACAAACGAGGTAGAACATATAAATCGTGTAGTTTATGATATCACCTCCAAACCCCCCGGCACAGTCGAGTGGGAATAGTTCCCTTTGGTTTAGATGTGCCGAAAAGCCCAGTATTTATGCGGGTTTCGGGACTTGGCACTTTTTGAACAACCGCTTTTGCAACACTTTTTTTCAAAAACGTGTTTTCGGGCAGATGAAATAGTGATGCTTGGCTTATTAGCGAAAGGAGTATAATATGACCGTTTTAGAAGCTACTATACAAACATTAAAAAACTTGGGCGGTAAAGCACATTACTCAAAAATATACGAAGAATATGAAAACGTTATAGGTTATAAAATAACAAAAAACCAGCAAGCTGGAATACGAAAGTGCATTGAAACGCACTCCTCTGACTCTGATGCATTTAACGGTAAAGATGACATATTCTATTCAGTGTATGGAAAAGGCAATGGTGTATGGGGATTACGATGATTGTTTCGTACTGTGTTTTGCAACAGATGAAATAGTGACACTTGGCTTGCAACTAAACCTAAAAATTGCATAATTTTTAAGGCTTTTGCCCTGTTTTGGGCAGAAGCCTTTTTTATGAGACTATTTTGATTACCGGCAGGCACGGTTTTTAGGCTTTTGGGGTGATGTTCTCTTTGCATTTATCATAATTCTCGCTTTGTGTCCTTTACATTTGTGGAGGCCCGTGTTATATTCTCATTGAAAGGGGTGACAGCTATGGATCAAGAAAAAATCGGTAGCTTCCTTGCAGAAAACCGCAAGGCGAAAGGCTTTACACAAATTGAATTTGCGGAGAAATTAGGCGTTTCAAACAAATCGGTATCTCGGTGGGAAACCGGAAAAAATATGCCGGATGTGTCTCTGTTTTTGCCTATATGCGATGCGTTGGATATTTCCGTTAACGAGTTCCTTATCGGCGAACGCATCACAACGCAAGAAAACAAAAGAGCTGATGAAATTCTTGTTGAAACAATAAAAGTCTCCAACAAAAAGCTCAAATCCGCACAAATAGTGATTTATATATTGGCTGTTTTGGTCAACGCATTATTTATGATTGGTGTGCCTCTGACCGCAACACCCTCTGACGCAATGGCGGTGCCACTTGCCGCACTTTTAGGCGGTGCAGTTTCTGCCCTGTTGTTGTCCTGCCTCAACATCAAGCCTATATGGTTGTTTATATTCATTCCGATTTCGGTAATTGAATTATTGGTAGGAAGTATAATCTATTGCGGTGAGTTGTATGACTACGGCTTACCCTATGCAACAATATTGGCTTTTGTTCAGCTTACATTATTTCTGTTGGCGATGGGTATTCGAAAAATTATAAGAAAACTTATAAAAACCAAACGCAAAAATAAATCTTCATAGCATTAGCAAAAAGAGCTATCAGACATCAAGTCTGATAGCTCTTATTATATTTAGTATATAATTAAATTAGAAATCGCCAATTGAAAAAAATAATCTTTCTAACTTTAAATTGCTATTTCAATAATAAATTCCAACTAAAAAACTCATTAAGTAACAAATAACATTTATATCAAATTTATCTAAAACATTTATATAAAACTTAATAATCAATTATTTGTTCGTTTTTTTGGAAGTGTTACAAGCATTACTGTTCCATTTTTGTCGCTCTTTTCAGCTTTTACCGTACCGTTGTGCAAAAGTACAATTTCCCATACAAGTGATAGTCCAAGACCTACACCGCCGTATGCTCTGCTACGAGATTTATCAACACGGAAAAATGGTTGAAAGATACTTTCTCTGTACTGCTCAGGTATGCCATAACCGTTATCTTTAACTCGTATATAAAGCTGATTATTCTTTTCGTCAACAGTTATAATTACAGAAGCGTTTTCTCTGTTGTAGCGTATTGCGTTTTCAGTTAAATTAAATAATAAACGATAAATTAAGGTGTCACTGCCTATCATCATACCATTGCCGTTGTATTCAAGGCGAATATTCTTCTTTTCTGCAAGGGGAGCAAGGTCGGTAAATATTTCTTCAATCATAGGGGCAATTTCTATTGTATCTTTGCACTCAACTGTACGAAGCTCACTCATTTCAAGCAGAGTTTTTGTCATTTGTGACATTCTTTCGTTTTGCTCTTGCAGCAGTGCAAGAAATTCTGCTGTATCGTTGCTCATATTTGGGTGCTCAACAGAAAAAAGTTCAATTTGTGCTTGAGTTAAGGCAAGTGGTGTTCTTAACTCGTGCGCTGCATTTCCTGTGAATTGCCGTTGAGCAGTAAAACCGTTGTCGAGTCGGTCAAGCATATTGTTAAATGATTGACAAAACTGTTTGAATTCAGGCAAAACATCGTCGCTTAATTTCATATCTGCCAAATTGTTGGGCTGTACATTCTCTATTTGAGAGGCAAAACTTTTTAGCGACTTTAAAGCACGACCACTGACAAAATATGCAAGTATACCACCAAGTACGCTTACGGCAATTGTTATGTACCAATTAGTAGTATTGAATGAAGCTTGCGCACCACTGACAATAATGGTAAGCTCACGGTCGAGATTTTCATTTTCCGGATTAAATGAACTCGGTTTTCCTTTATCAATTTTACTATATGCCGATATTCCGTTGCCTATTGAATCCATATATCGTTTGCCTGAAAAACCGATTAAACAATTCATTAGCACACAAGTTATGCAAATTAAAACTGTGGTCATTAAGGTTATTCGCCATTGCAAAGAAAGTTTTTTCATTTTTTCTCCTCCATTACATAACCTTCGCTTATACGGTTGTGAATAGGGTCATAGCCTAATGCATTACGAAGCTTTTTTCTTAATGATGAAATGTGCACTCTTATTGAGTTGCTGAAATTGTCAACACTGCTGTCCCATACGTGTTCAATCAACTCCTCTTGACTTACAGGTCTGCCTTGATTTAACATTAGATATTCAAGTATTCCTGTTTCCTTGCGAGTTAAAGATAATTCTTCATCATTTACATCTGCTTTGCGTGTTTTTGTGTTAAATGAAAGATTTGAACATTTTAAAACAATATCGTTTTGAGTGAACTTTCTAAGAGTAAGGTTTCGTATTCTTGCCGAAAGCTCATCTAAGTGAAATGGTTTTGTTAAATAATCATTTGCACCTTCATCTAATCCTAAAACCTTGTCTGCAACCTCACAACGGGCCGATAAAATTAAAACCTTTGTGTCAATGTCTGTTTGCCTCAGAGTTTTCAATACTGTCATTCCGTCAACATAAGGTAGGTTTAAATCGAGCACAACAAGGTCGAAACTTTCAACACTAAGCATATCTAATGCCTTTTGACCGTCATAGCAATAATCAACACTGTAAGCAAGACGCTTAAGACTTCTTACGATTGTGTCACAAAGAGCAACCTCGTCTTCAACAACTAAAATATGCATAAATATCTCCTATCGCTTCTATTATTGGTAAAATATCTTTATTATAGATTATAACACAAAAAAAATAAAATCTTTGTTAAATTTTTTTCTTAACAAGGATTTTATATCGTTCGTGATATAATAAGGCGAAAAATGAAGGGAGTGGTTAAATTGTTCAAAGTAAAAAAAGCAATATCTCAAATCGGTTTCCTTGTTGCCGGAGTGGTTATGCTGTGCTATGGAGCAATGCGTGGTGAGGCAGACACTGTGCTTAGCAAAGCAATAAGATTATGCTTGGAGTGTATTGGAATTGGATAAAAGAAAAAAGAATGTTTCAAAGCTTGTAAGCCGTTTTCGTACTTGTATTCAGGCAGGTGCAACGCTTTTGACAAATATTCATTTACCTAATTTTTTTAAAGGCGGAATATATCAGGGCAATGGCAAGGCTGTGTGCGTACCGGGGCTAAATTGCTACTCTTGTCCTGCTGCGTCGGGTGCGTGTCCAATAGGCTCGTTTCAGGCTGTTGTAGGCTCATCAAAATTTAAGTTTTCCTATTATGTAACAGGATTTTTAATTTTGCTTGGCGTGTTGCTTGGTCGATTTATTTGTGGCTTTTTGTGTCCGTTTGGTTGGCTTCAAGATTTGCTTAATAAAATACCGTGTAAAAAGCTTTCAACAAAAAAACTAAAGCCTTTAACATATTTAAAATATATCATCTTGCTGTTGACGGTTGTATTGCTACCTATACTTGTGGTTAATGATGTTGGAATGGGCGACCCGTTCTTTTGTAAATATATATGCCCACAGGGTGTGCTTGAGGGTGCAATTCCATTGTCTGCTATTGATGAGGGTATACGCTCGGCTTTAGGAAATAAATTTATTCAAAAGCTTATTATTTTGATTATTGTAGTTGTACTGAGTGTGGTTTTCTATCGTCCGTTTTGCAAGTGGATTTGTCCACTCGGTGCTTTTTATGCATTGATGAACAAGGTGTCGTTGCTTGGAATAAAGGTTGAT
>ULOS01011026.1_pt1 | contig 10421 bp, 8 predicted proteins | sample 1952701 | NCBI WGS metagenome assembly ULOS01 (sample SAMEA4835607, study PRJEB28245) | human gut metagenome | biome: gut microbiome; material: fecal sample | place: Denmark | collected 2008 | reverse complement strand
ATGAAAGAAGAACAGGATTTAACCATTTAAGAAAAGAAATGCCATGAAAGAAAAGAATACCGCCCCTTCAAAAGGGAAAAGCATCCTTTGCCTGATGGTTTCCCTAATAGCCACCTTGCTTGTAAGTTCCATTATCTATTTTCTTGTGTTTCATCCATTACTGGACAGCAAGGCAGCGAAGATGGCAGTCAATATCGGATGGACTTGCTTCTGTCTGTATGCCTTTAAGAAACTGACGCAACGCCACACCCTTTGGTGGCGCGCAGTAGATGAGAACCCGAATAAACCCAAAATGAATTGATCTATGCCAATTATAGTAAATTTAGACGTAATGATGGCGAAACGAAAAATTTCGCTGGGAGATTTAGCCGAGAAGATAGACCTGACTCCTGCTAACCTTTCCATATTGAAAACCGGGAAAGCGAAAGCCATCCGTTTCTCTACCCTTGAGGCTATTTGCAGGGAACTAGATTGCCAGCCCGGAGATATTTTAGAATATAGAGAAGAAGATGAATAATATAAACAGCCACATATACAAACACTCTGATACCATAAAATTCTCATATCTTTAATCCGAATACTCTGACCGATAAAGCATTTCAATTGCCATACCGGCAGAGTATTTTCACCTTATACCTAAAATTTTCTTATCACTTCCCGACACGCTTTAGCCAATATTCCCTAAAAATACACTACTGATAAAAACAAATATTGCATAAGCACCATATAATCCCATGATTATCCGTATCTTTGCAGCGAATTAGATATTTGAAAATAAATGAAGACATTTGAAGAGTTAGGCGTTTCCCCGGAAATACTAAAAGCGATTAAAGAAATGGGATATGAGAATCCCATGCCGGTACAAGAAGAAGTAATACCGTATTTATTGGGAAACGGCAACGATGTAGTAGCCCTAGCACAAACAGGGACTGGAAAAACAGCCGCATTTGGTCTGCCGCTTATCCAAAAAGTTGACGTAAAACACCGTGCACCTCAAGCACTAATTTTATGCCCCACACGCGAATTGTGCTTGCAGATTGCAGGCGATCTGAACGATTACTCCAAGTACATTGACGGGCTGAAAATCCTTCCCGTATATGGTGGTTCATCCATCGAAAGCCAAATACGCATGTTGAAAACAGGCGTACATATTATTGTGGCTACTCCCGGACGACTGATTGATCTAATAGAAAGAAAGGTTGCCAAACTAGAAACAATTACAGATGTAGTAATGGACGAAGCCGATGAAATGCTGAATATGGGATTTACTGATAGCATAAATGCTATCCTTGAAAAAGTTCCTGAAGATCGGAATACCTTGATGTTCTCGGCTACCATGAGTCCGGAAATCTCACGCATCGCCAAAAAATATCTGCATGACGCAAAAGAAATCACTATCGGTACCAAAAATGAGGGCAGTAAAAACGTCAATCACATAGCCTATTTAGTACACGCTAAAGACAAATATGCCGCATTGAAACGTATCGCGGATTATTATCCACAGATTTATGGCATCATTTTCTGTCGTACCCGTAAAGAAACTCAGGAAATTGCAGATAAATTAATACAAGACGGTTATAACGCAGACTCTTTGCACGGTGAGCTCTCACAAGCCCAGCGCGACTTAGTGATGCAAAAATTCCGCCAACGCCATTTACAGCTTTTAGTTGCTACCGACGTAGCAGCCCGTGGCCTAGATGTAAATGACCTTACTCATGTCATTAATTATGGCTTGCCCGATGATATAGAAAGCTATACTCATCGTAGTGGTCGTACAGGACGTGCCGGAAAAACAGGTATTTCTATTGCCATCATCAACCTGCGCGAAAAAGGCAAGATGCGTGAGATAGAACGAATCATCAACAAAAAATTTATCATGGGTGAGATGCCCAGTGGTAAACAAATTTGCGAGCAGCAATTGATTAAATTGATAGATGACATAGAAAAGGTAAAAGTAAACGATGAAGAAATTGAATCCTTCCTACCCGGAATCTATCGTAAACTGGAATGGCTTTCAAAGGAAGATCTGATAAAGCGCGTGGTGTCAATGGAATTTAACCGCTTCTTGGAATACTATAGTAACGCTCCGGAAATAGAAATTCCCAGCACAAATGACCGTCGCAGCGAACGTGGCTCCAAAGAACGCAAGGATCATGGCAGTGCTCGTGAAAAGACAGAGCGTAAAGCAGAAAAAGGATACACCCGTCTATTCCTGAATGTAGGAAAGACAGACGGTTTCTATGCCAACCAAATCATAGAACTGATTAACCGCAACATGAAGAAGCAACGTACTACCATCGGACGAATAGACCTGATGCAGAATTTCTCTTTCTTCGAAGTAGCAGAAAATCAGGCACAGGACGTGATTAAAGCATTGAACAAGGTTAATCTGAATGGCGGCCGGAAAATTGTAGTAGAAGTTGCCGGTGACAATAATGGCAAAAACGACAATGGCGAACGCAGAAGCAGTGCAGCAAGGAATGCTTCATTCGGCAAAAAAAGTGACAGGTCCAATAAAAAAACGACCTCAAAAGAAGGAAGACCCAGCCGTGCGGAACGTGGCTACATTGAAGAACGCGGTCCCAAAACGAAAGACGACTGGAAACAATTCTTTAACAGCGATAACAATAAGAAAAAGAAATCCAAGAAATGAGGAAGCCAACTTCATGAAAGAGAATTGAGCATAGTAGAAATATGCAAATAACATCCACTTCTCTCGAATAATAGCGGAGCAGGCAGAATTGAAACAACCTGTCATTTCAAGGACATTCCGCAAATAATACGATAAATCCAACTGACTCATAATGAATCAGTTGGATTTATCGTATTATTCAAAAAAAGATTTGCCGAATATCCTTGTTTACATCGAATTAATATTAACAGTTTTTTTGCCATCTTTCCGGATGAAAGATTATATGACAAACTATCGGAACTTTGACATACCCAAGCTTCCTGTCATTTCATATTTTTCTTTTAGTCTGTCAATTTCAGTTCATCGACCAAACGGGAAGCTTTCCCATATTTTTCAATCATGTAAAGAACATAGCGGATATCCACCCCGATACAACGCTGCAAATTAGGTTCAAAAACAATATCTCCACTCATTGCTTCCCAATTCCCGTCAAAAGCAAGACCTATTAATTCCCCTTTTCCATTAAACATTCCACTACCGGAATTCCCTCCCGTAATATCATTATCCGAAATAAAGCAAACATTCATATTACCATCTCCGGTAGCATAACGTCCGAAATCCTTCCTTCTCAAGCATTCGACTACAGAAGGAAGCACATCGAAATCACTATCTCCCTTATACTGCCTTATCTTGTCAAAAATACCTTTTGTCGTCGTAAAGTAAGAATATTCAATAGCATCTTTCGGTGAGTAACCACCCACCATGCCAAAACTCAGACGCATAGTAGAATTAGCATCCGGATAAAACACCCTATCTGCCTCCATCTCACGCATTGCTTCATTCAGCAAACGTTCATTTTTCTCAATATTCATACTAGCTTCTTCCACCGACTGATTGAATTCATAAAATTTCACCAACATATCAATAGCAAAAGAAGCCGCAGGGTCATCAAACAAGACATAAGTGGTATCTCCCTTCACCACCTGTTCAAACCCATGCGGTGTCTTTAAAGAGGAACGAGCATACAAATCATCTACATAAGCTTGGTAATCACCTTTAAAATCTTTCTCTATCAATGGATAAACATCAGGTAAAAACTCCTTGCCTACCTCAGCCGCATATTCTTTCAACATAGCCACAAAGACTTGTTTATCCACACTTATATCCATATTGGCATAAATCTCCAACAATTGCCGCATATTACGCTCCAAATCACTCTCCTCTGCCTCAAAATCAAAATTCAGTACAGCCAAGGCTGCCGTAATCAACTCCGGTCCATTAGCAAATGTTTCTCCAAAATATGCCATAGCCCGCGCCGCATTTCTACGATTACGATAATTCAGCTCCAGTTCAGTCAGAACCCTTGCATATTTGCTTCGCTTATCAGGTTCCCGACGGCTCCATTCTTGCAACTGGCGCTCCAAAGCTTGTTTTTTCTCTATCACTTTCAACTCTTTTACCGCTTGATTCATGCCTATACTATTCTTCCAATAGTTAGAGCTTTGTGCATACTTGGAAGCATATTTAATGCGGATATCATCACTTTTTTCCATTGCATTTTTCCAGATAGCCTGCTTGATGGTACGGACATTAATCATAGCGGCATTATCCGTATTAATCCTTTCGTCTATCCCAAATGAAGACAAATACCTGCTGGTAGAACCGGGATATCCCATAGTCATGCAAAATGAACCTTGTTCATACCCGCCCAAAGAAACAGGAGCAAAATAATCCGGATGATAAGGCACATTCTCCGGAGAATAAGCTGCCGGTTGATTATTCTGATCAGCATAAATACGAAAAACAGAGAAATCCCCGGTATGGCGGGGCCATACCCAATTATCTGTATCCCCGCCAAACTTGCCTACAGAAGAGGGAGGAGCAAACACCAGACGAACATCATAATAATCTTTATACACAGACAGATAAAACTCATTACCACCATAAAAAGGAGTTATCTCAGCACGCAGCAACGTATCATTCGCCACAGCTTCCTGAGCAAGCAATGTGGAAATAGAATCCACAATCAGCGCACGGTCATTTTCCTTTGTCCCGACTGGAATAGCTTGCAACACACGCTCCGTCACATCCTCTGTGCGTATCAGGAAACTGACAAATAAATCCGGATTAGGAAGCTCCTTACTTAAGGAGTCGGCTACAAAACCATCTCGCAAATAATCATGCTCCACAGAACTATGCTGCTGAATGGCATCATACCCACAATGGTGGTTAGTAAAAACCAAGCCATCCGGAGATACAACAACCCCCGAGCAAAAACCTCCAAAACTAACAACAGCATTAGCCAATGCTTTTCCTCCGGGATTATACAATTGTTCAGATGAAAGTTCCAATCCCATTTCTTTCATCACTTGTTGAGTTTGTTTGCTAAGGCAACAAGGAAGCCACATTCCCTCATTACCCCATATACATAAAGGCAGGAAAGACAGCAGCAATAGTAGTTTTTTCATGGTTTTATTCTACAATTAATTTAAGTTTTTTCGCCCCGACACGTGCCTTCAACCATTCGGAAATCTTTTCCTGTTCTTTTCCTACAGGTTTTTTACTGAATTTCATCAAGACTATTGTCAATGTGTCCGTTTGGGTTGAGTCTACCTGCAATTCCACAGTCTTCGCCATGGCTATAGCTTCTGCTGCAGGATAAAGTACTTTAAGTTCGGGAATTATCTTTTTATCTACGGTATTGTATGCGGCATATACATTAAGTTCGTTTTCCAAAGACTTAATCTTTTCCTGCTGCTCCAGCAAACGTTTCTCACTATTCTTATAAAAGTCCTCCATCACTTGCGCCTTTATACTGCCAATATCCATCGCATCATTATTCATTCCTTGAAGAACAACCAGTTTGGTTCCTGCCAGATTAAAAAGTTTCAAGTTATCCCTTGCGGTTGCTATTTCTGTTTCCGAAACCTCATTGCCTATTAGCACAACACGTATTTCCTTCTTCTCGAAAGAAATCTTCCGGTCTATTACTTGGGTATTATTAAAATTCAGCTCCTCGTTGATAAAGTTGTTGGCAGAAGCTTCATAAATAGTACTTTTTACAATGCCATAAGTCAGATAAACAGCAGGACACATCGTAGCCAAAGTAATAAAAATAATATATTTCTTTACCAATTTCTCACGCTCCTTATCCACAAACTCCTTACGTTGGAAATGCATGACACGCACCCCGATAAAAGTAGCCAGACTGATAAATACTGAATTGATAAAATACAAATAGAACGCACCTAAAAAATAAAGTAAATTTCCGGTAGCAAGCCCGAATCCGGCAGTACACAAAGGCGGCATCAAAGCCGTAGCAATAGCTACCCCCGGAATAACATTCCCCTTCTCCTTTGTAGACAAGGCGATAATACCGGCCAAGCCACCGCATAAAGCTATAAGCACATCATATATAGTAGGAGAAGTACGTGCCAGCAACTCCGATTGCACTTCATCCAACGGAGTCAGCGAAAAATAAATCGTGGATGTAATCACACTAAATACAGTCGCCACCAAATAACTTTTCAGAGAACGTTTCAACAGTTCAAAATCATTCTGTCCGATAGCCAGCCCCACTCCCATAATCGGCCCCATCAGCGGAGATATCAACATAGCACCGATAATCACTGCCGTAGAATTCACATTCAAGCCCAATGAAGCAATAAAAATTGCGAATATAAGAATCCACAAATTAGTTCCTTTGAACTCAACACCGTTACGAATACTTTCTACAATCAAGGCTTCATTATCCTTATCCTTGCGCAAATCAAGATATTCACCAAAGAACTGCTTTATATAAGGCACATTCTTCAAATCATTCTTCAGGTCACTCATAGCTATTTCTTTATGTATCGGTTTATAACAGGTATCTGCTGCAAGGGGAAGTCCGTTTTCACAATATATGCCACAAACAATAACAACAGTAATGTACGAACACCCAACAACAAGAATATATTTTGAATAGGAAGATAAACTGAAACAATGTAAAGTACCAGCGCTAACGCCACATAGTTACCTATCGCTTTCAAATCATAATTAATAGGATATTTTTTCTGCCCTACAAAATAAGAGAGAAGCATAGCTACTCCATATCCGGCAAAACCTGCCCACGCACACGCCATATAGCCAAACACCGGAATAAGGAAAATATTTATCAGGATAATGATACTGCATCCCACCAATGAAAAATAAGCTCCCCATTTTGTTTCATCAATCAGCTTATACCAAAAAGAAAGATTGAAATAAATACCCATAAACATTTCGGCAGCCATGACAATAGGTACAACTTTAAGCCCTACCCAATAATCACGTCCTAAAATATAACGCAATATATCAAGGTAAAACATAACAGCCAAAAAGGCCAGCAAAGTGAAGATAATGAAAAACTTCATCGCTTTGGCATACATTTCCCGACTATCCTTTTCTTTACTCTTACTAAAAACAAACGGCTCGTATGCAAACCGGAAAGCCTGTGTCAGCATGGCCATTATCATAGCTATTTTACTGGCAGCCCCATAAATACCCAACTGGATGGTCGCCTCCGCCTTATCAGGATAAACAAACGGAAAAATAATTTTATCGGCTACCTGATTTAAGATTCCGGCAATACCCAGAATCAATATCGGGAAAGAATAATGCAGCATACGCCGCAACAACTCCCTGTCCAGCACATACCTGAAGCCCACCAATTCTTTCCACATACACAGCATCACCAAAGAAGTACAAGCCAGATTTATAGCAAAAGCCACTCCGACATTCTCTCCTTTCATACCTACAAAATAAGCGATATTCAAGGCAATGCTGGCAAAAATGAACAACAATTTCAATGCAGCGAACTTAACAGGGCGTTTCTTATATCGCAAATAAGCAAAAGGAATAGCTTGGAAAGCGTCCATTGCGACTACAATCAGCATCATCCCCATATACCACGGATGCTCTCCATATCCCAAGAAACCTGCTATGGGATGCAGAAAAGAAAGACAAACGATTAAAAACAAGAGCGCAGTCGCCCCTACCGAAAGCAAAGTAGTGGAATAGACGCGCATCGGATCATCCACCCCCTTATTGGCAAACCGGAAAAATCCGGTTTCCATACCATATGTTAAAAGCACCATCAGCAAGGCAGTTATAGCATACATATTGGTAATGATACCATAGCCCCCCGATTCCACAGGCAAAGCGTTGGTATATATCGGTACTAACAAATAATTCAGGAACCGCCCGATGATACTACTCATCCCATATATGGCTGTTTCCTTGGCTAATGCTTTTAATCCTGCCATCTTTTAATCATCAAATAATGTCTTCTGACTATTATAAATGCTCCGTCCCAGGTGCATATAGGCCAGTTCCGTGACCTCACGTCCACGCGGAGTACGTTTTAAGAAACCTTCTTTAATCAAAAAAGGTTCATAAACCTCCTCTATTGTTCCGGCGTCTTCACCCAAAGCGGTTGCAATAGTAGTCAGCCCCACAGGGCCTCCCTTAAACTTATCTATAATAGTACATAAAATCTTGTTATCTATCTCATCCAGTCCATACCTGTCAATGTTCAAGGCTTCTAAAGCAAACCGGGCAATTTCCACATCAATCCTTCCGGAACCTTTCACCTGGGCAAAATCACGGACGCGCCTCAACAGCGCATTTGCAATACGGGGCGTTCCACGGCTGCGCGAAGCAATCTCACCCGCCGCTTTCACGTCACAAGGCACATTCAATATAGTAGCTGAACGACGGATAATGCTTGTCAATACATCATCGTCATAATACTCCAAATGAAGATTAATTCCAAAACGGGCACGCAAAGGCGCAGTCAGCAACCCACTCCGGGTAGTGGCTCCAACCAAAGTAAACGGGCTCAACTCCAACTGGATACTACGCGCCGAAGGTCCCTTGTCTATCATTATATCGATACGATAATCCTCCATGGCAGAATACAGATATTCTTCTACCACAGGGCTCAACCGATGTATTTCATCAATAAAAAGCACATCATTGGGTTCCAGGCTGGTCAGTACTCCCGCCAAATCACCCGGTTTATCCAGCACCGGTCCTGAGGTCACTTTAAAACCTACTCCCAGTTCATTGGCAATGATATTACTTAAGGTCGTCTTGCCCAAGCCGGGAGGTCCGTGCAAAAGAACATGGTCTAACGCCTCGGCCCGCAGACGCGCCGCCTTGACAAAGATGCGCAGATTATCCACTACCTTATCCTGCCCGCTGAAATCTTCAAAATTCAGCGGACGTAAGGCATTCTCAAAATCGCGTTCCTTAGTTGTGAGCTGTTGCTCGCGTATATCAAAATTTTCTTCCATTTTTTTGTTTATGACACAAAGGTACAAAAGATATTATTATTATAGAAAGAAAGATGGAGGAATTCATTTTCAGTCCCTCTCTGGTCCTTCTTTTCAACATTATTATTGTATTAATTATTATTCATTATGGGAATTACATTAGGAAAGAAACAATTGAACAAAGGAAGAGTTTCGCTTTATCTGAATTACAGTTATAACGGGAAGCGCCGCAAAGAGTATTTGGGCATCATCCTGGACGCTCCTACCAGTGCAGAGCGAAGAGCGGAAAACAGAAACAAGGTACTAATTGCCAGGCAGATAAGAGCAAAGAAGGAACTAGAATTCTTATCTGTTGAATATCATCTGAACGATATAGAAAATACATTCGATGATATACTTCCAACAGATAAAAGCAATGTTCCCGATTTCTATATTCTGATAGGACAATACCTGGATACCTATCACAAAAAGGACAAGAAAATGGTCAGGGCATGTATCACCCACCTGCGACTGTTTACAAGAAAGAAAAGCTTACCTGTAACCCTTCTCACAAAAGATTTTTGTATAAATTTTCTTGAGTATCTCAGGGATCATCTCCGAGGTAACACTCCCATCGGATATTTCAAGAAATTCAGAATGTGCATCAATAAATGTATAGAAAAAAAGTTAATGACCTCTAACCCTACAGATGGTATCCGCCTGATGCAGTTTGATGAGGTAACCAAAGCAATCCTCAGCTTAAAAGAGATTCAGAAACTTGCTATCACTCCATGCCCCAATAACGAAGTAAAAAGGGCATTCTTGTTCTCTTGCTATTGCGGGCTGCGCTGGTGTGATGTACACCAACTACAATATAAAGACATAGATTTCTCATCAAACCGCCTTACTATTCTACAACAGAAAGTACAGTCACACTCCAAAAACGCAATCTTGCATCTAAACTTAAACCACACTGCCATCAAGCTCCTGCAAAGACATAAAGGCATTAACGAGGAGTTGGTATTCGGGCTCCCCTCCTATTCTTACACACTAAGAATTTTAAACAAATGGGTCAAAAGGGCTAATATACACAAGCACATCACCTTCCACTGTGCCCGGCACTCATTTATCACCAATATTATGGCAAATGGAGCTAATATCAAGACCGCCGCCAGCCTTGCAGGACATTCTACGACCCGGCACACTGAAAAATATGTTCATATCATAGATGAACTCAAACAAAAAGCAGTAGATAGTTTACCGGATATTATTGTCAATTATAAATAAAAAAGGACCTGAAACGGCCCTTACATCATTAAAGTTGTCACACATATAACTGGTGTTCAAACAATTAGTATTACTGTATAGTATCCGGCACGAATACGACCTACCTGAGTAATGCGGTGAACAACTACTTCGGATGCAATTTCAAGCAGCTCCTTAACAAGTATCGTGTTGAGTATGCAAAGTCCTTATTACTAGAGGGTACGTATTCAGCCAGTTCTCTTTTTAGG
>ULOS01031361.1_pt1 | contig 10450 bp, 9 predicted proteins | sample 1952701 | NCBI WGS metagenome assembly ULOS01 (sample SAMEA4835607, study PRJEB28245) | human gut metagenome | biome: gut microbiome; material: fecal sample | place: Denmark | collected 2008 | reverse complement strand
ACGCGCTTCGCTTGAACGAGCTTTCACTCACAGACTTTATGCATATAATGGCATTAACTCCCACACGGCTTAGAAAAAATCGAGTCCACACAGGCACACATACAGCCAGACATCACTACACATATGCTTAATTCAAAAAATAAATTAGCAGCCACCCTCAAAGCAGCTGCCAATATATTAAACCTTACAACCATTGCAAGGTCAACCATTATTCTGTTATTTTCTTTACGGGAATACTTATCTGCCCAAGCCTTTGTTCAGTCTTTCTTGACACAAGCTCATCCCCACACAGTCTCACCATTAATATAATCAGTCATAAAATATACAATCTTGTTCCAAAGCTCATACTCTACAATATGCCTTGTTTCTTTAATTATCCTGAGACATTTTTTAATTACATCTGAAGAATCTCCATCTGCCAGCTCTAACAACTTTTTGTATGTCTTATGCCCCTCACTTTTCTCTTTCTCTGTCCATCTCACTTCTTCGGTATCCTCTATTTTATTAAGAAAAATATACATAAATACCGGCATATCTTTTTCCTGTCTCCATTCCATACATTTATCCTCCATAAAATATGTCATCCTTCCACTGCCATCATAATAAGTATCAATCCAAAAAAAGTAATGCAAAAATACATTAGCACTACATACATATGATCACCTCTTTGTTAAAAACACTATCATATTCACTTTAAACCAACTTTAAATTGTATTTTAAGTCTCTCTGTGCTACTATTTAAGCATAAGAGGTAAACCTAACTTTAGGTCAACCCAATAACAGTGAACATTTTGTGAATTTTATTATCACATTTGTAAAAAACTAATATCAGGTAAGCATAGCTTACAGAAAGCAGGTGTGTTATGTACACAATAGGACAGGTTTCAGAAATGTTTAATCTTCCCGTTTCAACATTAAGATATTATGATAAAGAAGGATTATTCCCTTTTATGCAGCGTGCTTCTGGAATAAGACAGTTCTCTGACACAGAAATTGCTGCTCTTAAGCTTATTGAATGTCTCAAAAAATCAGGTCTTGAAATCCGCGACATCAAGCAGTTTATGGAATGGTGTCAGGAAGGCAGCAGAACTTACGAACTCAGAAAACAGCTTTTTGAGAGACAGAAAACCGCTGTTGAAAAAGAGATGGAAAAAATGCAGGAAACTCTTGATATGCTTACTTTCAAGTGCTTCTATTACGAGCAGGCTATCAAGGACGGCAACGAGGACGGAATACATTCAATGCTTCCAGACAAGCTCCCCGCCGATATTCAGGCTGCCTACGACAACTCACACAAATAATTATTATTTGCTTATTATATTTAACACAAAATATGGAGGCTAATATATGTTCAAATCTTTAGAAGTTAAATATCCTAAGTTTTATCAGGTATTCAGATTCATTATAGTTATAATTGCTTCCGTGCTGTACGCATGGAATTTAAGATGCTTTGCCAAAGTCGCAGACCTGCTGCCAGGAGGCTTTTCAGGAGTCTCCCTGTTATTTCAGGCAATCGGACTACGTTTTTTTAAGATCAGCATCCCATTTACAATATTCAATGTGGCTCTGAACATTTTCCCCGCCTACATTGCATACCGCTACATCGGCAAGAAGTTTACCATCTACTCAATCGTGGTAATTATACTTTCCAGTGTGCTTGTTGATATCCTTCCTCCATACATTTTTACAGAAGATATCCTGCTTATAAGCGTATTTGGCGGAATTATCAACGGATTTGCAATAAGCCTGTGCCTCAATGTCGGAACTACCACAGGCGGAACCGATTTCATAAGCATTTATTTTTCTCATGTTAAAGGAATAGACGCATGGAACTATATTCTTCTTGGTAATGTTGTGATTCTGCTCATCGCAGGCGGACTGTTTGGCTGGTCAATCGCACTCTACTCAATAATATACCAGTTCTGTAGCACTCAGGTAATCCAGTTCATGTACAAACGCTACCAGAAGATGACATTATTCATCATTTCTGACAAATCCGAAGAAATCTATCACGCCATAAAGAATACAACCAACCACGACGCCACGCTTTTCAAGGGAATCGGCTGCTACGAGGAAAAAGAGCGCACGCTCATATACTCCGTAATCAACTCCGAAGCGAAACGTGAGCTTATCACATTGATACGCTCAATTGACAAGCACGCATTTATAAATGTGGTAAAAACCGAAGAGCTTGACGGCAGATTTAACGATATTCCACATGATTAATCAGTACACAGAATATTCGCACTCATACCATATTTTAGTCAAATTTCTCCAATAAACTATAGACAATCAATTAACATACACTAAAGAAATGGAGAGATGACTATGATTAAATTAAATAAAATCAAAAGGAATTGCGTAGCCGCAGTTATTCTTACTATGTGTCTTATGACTGCTGGCTGTGCCAGAAATTCAACTTCAACTACTACTGCATCAGGCGGTGAGACTACCATCACTTCAGGCATTACTAAAGATGACACAGATGTAACACACGCAGATGATGCTGAGAATTACAGAGTCTCCATTACAGGTGATTTCACTGTGACATCTGATACATCAGACGGAGTTACACAGTCAGGTTCTGTATACACAATCACAAAGGCTGGTGAATATACAGTAACAGGACTTTTATCAGAAGGACAGCTTATCGTTGACGCAGGTGATGAGGACGAGGTTACTATCGTATTGAACGGAACATCTATCACATGCTCAAGTGGTTCACCTATATACGTTAAAAATGCTTCCAAGGTCGAGATTAAATCAGAAGACAACTCATTTAACGAAGTAATTGACAATCGTACCGAAGCTACAGAAGATTCTTCTGATGACGCTGGCAACGCAGCAATCTATGCAACATGCGATTTAAAACTCGTCGGCAAAGGAGCCTTAGTTGTAACAGGTAATTACAATAATGGTATCCAGAGCAAGGATGACCTTTCTATTAAAAATGTGATTGTTAAAGTTACTGCTGTGAACAACGCAGTCAAAGGCAACGATGCCGTTGATATTGAATCTGGAAATATAATTGCAATCTCTGCTAAAGGAGATGGCATCAAGACTTCTAACAGCAGCCTTTCTAACAAGGGCAACCAGAAGGGAATCGTTACAATTACTGGTGGTAACATTGATATTTATGCAGCCTGTGACGGTATAGACGCATCTTACGGGGTAGATATATCAGGTGACGGTAACTTAAACATTTATACAGATACTTACTCTGAATATAGTGAAGAAGTTACTTCGTCAGGCAGTTCTTCAGGTACATCTGCCAGTCGTAACAGTTCTGCTAACAAGACTGCTTCTGCCAATACTGTTTCTTATGTGGCAGCTTCTGACACTATCGCCAACGCACCTGGCGGCTTTGGTGGTGGCAACATGGGTGGCATGGATGGTCAGAACGGTGGTAATAAGGCCGGCGGCGACCGTCCAGGAATGCCTGGTGACTTTAATGAATCCGGTAATTCTTCTGGACAGTCCTACTCAACTAAGGGTATTAAAGCAGAAAGCGAAATAAATATTTCAGGCTTTACAATTAACATAAGTTCGACAGATGACGGTATCCATGCCAACTCTGACTCAGGTGTACTTGAAACCGGTGAGGACGGCAAAGGAACTATTGTTATCAATGGTGGTTCAATTACAATTTCTTCAGGTGATGACGGCATGCACGCTGACAAGCAGCTTGATGTCAATGATGGTTATATTAATGTAGTAACTTCATTCGAAGGACTTGAAGCCATAACTATCAACTTAAATGGTGGCAAAATATATGTATATGCTACTGATGATGGCATTAATGCCTGCACAGGTGATGGAAAGACTTCTCCAATTGTCAATGTAACTGGTGGATATATAGATGTCACAACTGCGTCTGGTGATACTGATGGTATTGATTCTAATGGAAATTACGTACAGACCGGTGGATTTGTATTAGTTAAAGGTGGCAGTTCATCTGGAAATGTATCAGGATCAATTGATGTAGATGGTACCGTAACGATAACCGGTGGAACATGCGTTGCCCTCGGTGGTGTATGCGAAACACCTATAAACTCTGCTAATGCTTATGTATTAAGTTCCGTATCCTTCAGTTCTGGAAGATATTCACTTAAAGATGCTTCCGGCAACGAAGTAATAAGCTTCACTGTTGATGGTTCATTTAGCAACGGCTGGATATGCTCTGACACTCTTACAACCGGCACAAGCTACACACTTTACCGTGGTTCAGACTCTATTGCAGACTGGACTCAGGAATCTGGAACAATGGGAGCTTCTGGCACTGGCAGCTTCGGCGGCGGTAACATGGGCGGCATGGGCGGTCAGAATGGCGGCTTCGGCGGTGGCAGACGATAAGATACTTCACATTTACTCTCCTTATTTTCTTAAAACAGTCACTGGATTTTGATATGCCCCCTGTCTACTTGACAGGGGGCATATCATTTTTCTGGTGGCTGTTTTCATATATCTCCCTATATCCCGCATAGCATAAATTCCTAATAAACCTACCAAATCATTATCCACCATTACTTTAGTATGTCAATTAAACATCTTATTTTATTAAATTGTCTTTCAAAACCCACTAACTATATACATAATCATAATTTAGTAGGCATTTTCACGGAAGATTTCATCTTTAAGAGCCTCTAATTCAGAAAAATCCAGGAAAAAGACCTACTCAAAAAGCTATTCACAGCTGTTTCGTAGGTTTGCTCCCTCCGCATCAGGTTATAATTCTCTCAAGCAAACCTACTCAATGACATATTATAGGCATAATAGTAGGTATATCCATATTATTCATATATACTCATATATATTAACTCATTTTCTCCTTGCCAATCCCTCCCCAATATGCTACAATCCATTTATGTTTACTTTATTGATTTAAAGCGTTACGCTTTAAATTTATAAAGTAGGGATTAATACATTTAATATGGGGGTTTTTATGTTAAAATTGGTTATTCTTATTATCTACTTTGCGGTGCTGATAGGCATTGGCTTATACTGCCGCAAGCATGCAACTGATGTTAATGGTTTCGTTCTCGGTGGAAGAAGCGTTGGTCCGTGGCTCACCGCATTTGCATACGGAACATCTTATTTCTCGGCTGTTGTATTCGTTGGATACGCAGGCCAGTTTGGCTGGAAATACGGCATTGCCGCAACCTGGGCTGGTATCGGCAACGCAATTATAGGTTCACTTCTTGCATGGGTCGTACTTGGCAGAAGAACAAGAATTATGAGTCAGCACCTTGATTCAGCAACCATGCCACAGTATTTTGGAAAAAGATTCGGAAGCAATCCATTAAAAATCGGTGCTTCTGTTATAATATTCATTTTTCTGATTCCATACACAGCTTCACTTTACAATGGACTTTCAAGACTTTTCGGTATGGCTTTCAACATTGATTACAGCGTCTGTATCATAATCATGGCAACTCTTACCGCAATCTATGTAATTGCCGGCGGTTACATGGCTACTGCAATCAATGATTTCATTCAGGGAATTATCATGTTATTCGGTATCGTTGCAGTTATTGCTGCCGTAATCCACTCTAAGGGCGGCTTCATGTCTGCACTGCAGGGTCTTGCAAATGTGTCTGACCCGGCAGTAAGCGATACTCCCGGTATATTTGCTTCATTTTTCGGACCTGACCCATTCAACCTTTTATTCGTTGTAATCCTTACATCACTTGGAACATGGGGACTTCCTCAGATGGTTCAGAAATTCTATGCCATTGATAATGAAGCTTCTATACAGAAGGGTACTGTAATCTCAACAATATTTGCGCTTATAGTTTCAGGCGGATGCTATTTTCTCGGAGGTTTCGGAAGATTATTCTCTGACCAGATAGATGTCAAGGCTAACGGCTTCGACTCAATAATTCCAACAATGCTTTCTAATTTAAGTCCTGCGCTTATTGCATTAGTTGTAATTCTCGTGTTGTCAGCTTCAATGTCTACACTTTCATCACTTGTAATAGCTTCAAGCTCAACACTTACTATTGACTTCTTAAAAGATAACTTTATCAAGAACATGAGTGAAAAGAAACAGGTATTATACATAAGAATTCTTGTTGTTGTATTCATTGCAATATCTGCAATACTTGCACTTATCCAGTACAAGAGTTCAGTAACATTTATTGCACAGCTTATGGGAATATCCTGGGGTGCACTTGCAGGTTCATTCCTTGCACCATTTATGTTCTCGCTTTACTCTAAGAAGGTTTCCAAAGCATCATGCTGGGCATGCTTTTTATTCAGCTCAGTACTTATGCTTGCTAACATCTTCTTCAGAACAGGCTTCCCAACATGGCTCCAGTCACCTATCAACTGCGGTGCATTTGCAATGTTTGCCGGAATGATTATCGTTCCTGTAGTCAGCCTGTTTACACCGAAGCCAGATAAAGAACTTGTCGACAGCGCATTTGCATGCTACGAAAAAGAAACAGAAGTGCCACAGAAGACAGCACTTGGAAAGTAATTCGCAACATATCTAATATTTATATACCCTTTACAACAAAACCTCCTTGTGCTATAACAACCAAAGTTATAAAACACAAGGAGGTTATTTATGGCATCAAAGCTTCACAACGCCCTCGCTAAGAAGCTTCCGGATATACAGATGTCCGAAGCCTTCATAAACTGCGTATTCCTTGCCATGTCCGGTGGACTTCAGGATGCATATACATATTTTACAAGAAATGAAGTATTCTCCAACGCACAGACCGGTAATGTGGTTCTTATGAGTACACATTTTATGATGGGTGAATGGTATCAGGGATTAAAATATCTTCTGCCATTCTTAGCATTTGGTCTTGGCGTATTCGTAACAGAGCGGATTCAGGGCAAATATAAAAATGCCACCAGACTTCACTGGCGGCAGGCAATATTACTTATTGAAATTATCATCTTAATTGCAGTTGGCTTCATGCCCCACTCAATGGACATGTTTGCAACAATAATCGTATCGTTCTCATGTGCTATGCAGGTACAGGCATTTAGAAAAGTCAATGGCTATTCCTATGCAAGCACCATGTGCATCGGTAACTTAAGAAGCGGTACAGACGCACTTTCAGTATTTGTGCGTACTGGCAATAAAGCATCTCTTAAGAAAGCCGGATATTATTTTGGCATCATATTATTCTTTGCAATCGGCGCAGGTATTGGTGGAAACCTTTCAATGCTGTTCGGAATCCACACAATATGGATTTCAAGTGCACTGCTTTCAATCAGCGTACTTCTTATGTTTGCGGAGAAATTAAAAATATAATGTAAATGATTCCTTATCATAGTCATAACACATTCTAACATAAAACCCCAATCCGTGGCATAGATTGTATAAATGAAACTTCCGGAGTCCCGACATGCGAGACTATATAGAAGAACGTGCCACCCAGCTGGCATATTACATAATTGAGCATAAAGCCACTGTAAGACAGACAGCCAAAGTATTTAATGTAAGCAAAAGCACTGCACATAAAGATGTAACTGCACGACTTATGGAAATCAATCCTGAACTAGCCAGAGAAGCCAGAAAGGTTCTTGATGTCAATAAACAAGAAAGACACATCCGCGGAGGTATGGCTACTAAAGAAAAATACCTCCACGCATGTGCCAGATAGTTTTTTATAAAATTGCAGAAACTGTGAGTCCTCGTGTCTTGGATAGGTCTATAAACTCATCTTCACACTGGACAATTGGCAGACTGAGTGCATTCTCATTAATAAGAACAACCTTTCCAATTCTTCCATCTGAAAGTCTCACATCGTTATTAATATACGATGATGCCACATTCTTTAAGAAAGGAAGAATATATTCAGGTTCAAACTTTGTAAATGCATCTTTATACATTGTATCTATTACTTCAAAAGGACATAATGCTCCTCTATATACTCTTGCTGAAGTCATTGCATCATACACATCAGCAATTGCTATAATCTTGGCTACTGCTGGAATCTGATCCGACTTTAAGCCAAATGGATACCCTGTTCCATCACATTTTTCATGATGGAGCAGGCATGCCTCTTTAATTCGTATATCAATGTTCTGATTCTTAACTTTCTCATATCCAAAGTTAACATGCTGCTTCATTATATTGTATTCAGCAACTGTCAGCTTACCAGGTTTTGTAAGAATTTCGTTAGGAATCATAATCTTACCTATGTCATGAAGAAGTCCGCTTATTGTCAGTATTCTTATATCTTTCTCACTAAACTTAAGCCATTGCCCAAGAATTGAAGCTATCAAAGCAACATTTACACTATGAACATATGTAAGGTCATCAAACTGTCTCATACTGTGCAACATATCAAAAAGCTGTAAACTATTTCTGTTCGCAGAAAGAATCTCATTAGTTCCTTCTATCAGCTTATCTATATCAATAGGACTGTTATTCGTAACAACATCGTTAAGGTCTCCTTTGATATCCAGAATATTCTCATCATAGGTCTTTTTAAAATGCTTAAACCTTATGCTCGCTCTTATCTTATCAAAATACTTAACGTTCTCTTTATTAGCAGTTTTTCCCAGAACCTTTTCCAGATCCTGCAGTTCATTATTGGTGTCGTATACCTTTACTTCCAGTATATGATGCCCTGAAATATTTGCTATTATATCATAATTAAGTATGGTATCTTTCTTTGCTAATATATTACCATCTGGCGTATGTACATCATCTGCGAGTTTATCGCCTTCCTGTGCGTCAAATATGAATATTGTCTTATCTGTCATTACTCATTCCCCCAGTTTTCACGATACATTTGTCTGTAAAAATGTATTTTAATTATAAAATTCTATATAGAAATTGTCAATTTACTCTTGACGAATGTTTAAATATTGTGTAGTATCTTATGCGGTAATATTAATTGAATATTTTATATCCCTTATTAAGAGCGGTGGAGATACATAGGATCTATGAAGCCCGGCAACCCCTTTTGAGGAAGGTGCCAACCTGAGCGATATTAGTCGAACAATAAGAGGATTTCGATACAGTCTATCGGGTCCCTTGTCGGGGACCTTTTTTGTGCGAGTAGCGATGAGAATTCTAACGTATATGACACAATCATGCTTGCATGAATTGGGACATATGCGTTTGAATTCGAGGAGCACCGCGACAATGCCAGAATGTAGTTCTGGCATCTGAGCTGCGAGCGCGAGCAGCGGTAACATTGCAGTTCTGGCATTTTGCTACAAGCACGAGTAACGATAAGAATAGACACGAGAAGGTATGGGATAGACATATTCACGATAAAATCAAAAGGAGATAACATGGAAAAAAGATTATTTACTTCAGAATCAGTAACAGAAGGACATCCTGACAAAATCTGTGACCAGATTTCAGATGCCGTACTTGATGCTCTCTACGAGCAGGATCCATACTCAAGAGTAGCCTGCGAAACTCTTACTAACACAGGTTTTATTATGGTAATGGGCGAGGTTACAACTAAGGCTAACATAGATATTCCTTCTATCGTAAGAAAGACAGTTACAGATATCGGTTATGACAGCTCTGATAAGGGATTTGATGGTAACACCTGTGCTGTTATGGTTGCATTAGACAAGCAGTCAGCTGATATTGCTATGGGTGTTGATAAGGCTCTTGAAGCAAAGGATGGCGAGATTGATGATTCAGAAGGTGGTGCCGGCGATCAGGGTATGATGTTTGGTTACGCAACTAACGAAACTCCTGAATTCATGCCTTACTCTTCTGCACTTGCGCAAAAGCTTTCTAAGCAGCTTACAAAGGTTCGTAAAGATGGAACTCTTTCTTACTTAAGACCAGACGGAAAGACTCAGGTAACAGTTGAATATGATGAAAACAAAAAGCCAATAAGACTTGATGCTATCGTTGTTTCATCACAGCATGCTCCTGAAGTATCTCAGGAACAGATTCATGAGGATATTAAGAAATATGTTATTGATGCAATCGTTGATCCTGCTATGATTGACGCTGACACTAAGATATACATCAATCCAACAGGCCGTTTTGTAATTGGTGGACCTAACGGAGATTCAGGTCTTACAGGTCGTAAGATTATAGTTGATACTTACGGTGGAGCTGCAAGACATGGCGGTGGTGCCTTCTCTGGTAAGGACTGCACTAAGGTTGACCGTTCTGCTGCATACGCTGCAAGATATGTTGCTAAGAATATTGTCGCTGCGGGACTTGCTGACAGATGTGAGATTCAGCTTTCATATGCAATCGGTGTTGCAAGACCAACATCTATCATGGTTGATACATTTGGCACAGGAAAGCTTGATGAAGAAAAAATCGTTGAAATCATCCGTGAGAACTTTGATTTAAGACCTAACGGAATCATTAAGATGCTTGACTTAAGAAGACCTATCTATAAGCAGACAGCTGCTTATGGTCACTTTGGACGTACAGACCTTAATCTCCCTTGGGAGAAGCTTGACAAGGTTGATGTACTTGCTAAGTATCTTGGTTAATTAT
>ULOS01038243.1_pt1 | contig 10484 bp, 12 predicted proteins | sample 1952701 | NCBI WGS metagenome assembly ULOS01 (sample SAMEA4835607, study PRJEB28245) | human gut metagenome | biome: gut microbiome; material: fecal sample | place: Denmark | collected 2008 | reverse complement strand
CCGCGGGGACGGCGGATACTATTATATCCATACGACGGATGAGAACGGAAACGCGAATGTAATTAAAACAAATGCGCCGCATTGCTGGAAGCGCTATCATGAGGAGCACGCAAATTTGACGCTTACCCAAGCGCTTGCCCAATCCTGCAACTACTACTTTTGCGAGGTTGCATATCGCATGGGCATTGATATGTTGAACGAGTGGGCAGGCAAATTCGGCCTCACGAGCAAAACGGGGATTGAACTTCCGGGAGAGTCCACAGGCATCTGCGGCGGGCAGTCTGTGCTGTTTGACAACACGCTGCTCGATGCGGAAGGGAAGCTGAGTATCACCGCACAGAAAACAAGCCTTCCATCCCTGATTTATCGCCGGCTTTGCACCCTTCTGCGTGAATGCATGGACAAACGCATGATGGAGATTGACGAGGATGCCGTAAGCTCCTGCGCGCTGCGCCTGATGCAGATTCAGGACGGAAACGGTTTGGATGGCAAAGGCCCGGAGATTCGCCGCATCATCAGCGAAGAAATCGGCATCCCGGAAGGCTATACGCAGACGCAGACCTGGACGAGTGAGATCGTGTCGCTTTTGAACGAGATTCAGTGGAAGCCGACGCAGACCATCCGCGCAGGGTTTGGCCAGGGCACAACGCTCGTTACGCCCATTGCTGTCGCACGGTATATCTCTGCGATTGCAAACGAGGGCACGGTATATGAAGCACATATTGTTGACCGCGTGATTGATGCAGACGGCAACGTTGTAATGGATACGGAGCCTGTTATCGTAAACACGATTGGCAACGATTCTGCGGAATGGGACAAACTTTGGGCTGCTATCAAGGAAGGCATGAAAGGCGTTGTGTCGCTGGAGGATCAAGGTACTGCGTCCGATAAGTTCTCCGAGGAATTTATGGAAAAGTACCTTGACAGGATCACGGGAAAAACGGGCTCCGCGCAGATTGGTCTTGCCTCAATTGATATTGAAACCACTTCGTGGTTCGTCACATATGCGCCGCGCGAAGATCCGGAGATCGTGATTGTATCCTGCGTCCCGAACGGCTTTTCCGGGGCATGGAGCATATCGGCGGCGGAGGAGATCTATACTTATTATTTCAACAAGCAGGATTGCGCAGCGCCAGAGACGCTTGCACAGGTCAACGGTATCGTGCCGTAACGCTGCCGCTTGCCGCAAAAAGCAACCTATAATATTCCACTTTACAACCCGTGTAGAAGTGCTATAATAAAAACAGAACATTTGTTCCGGCGCATAAAAGGAACAACAATGAGTATTCTGCACGTAGATCTGAACTCGTTTTATGCAAGCTGTGCCGTGGCGGACAGCGGCGGAAAGTACACGGCTGAAACACCGCTCATCGTATGCGGAGACCCAAAGAAGCGGCATGGCATTGTGCTTGCAGCAACATATCCGGTCAAGCGCCGGGGCGTGCGTGCAGGCATGCCGGTGTGGCAGGCACTCTCCCTGTATCCAAAAGCCGTGCTTGTGCCGCCGGAATATGCCCGGTATACCGAATATTCTGAGGCGTTCATGCAAATTATCCGGAGCTATTCCCCGGTAACGATGCGCTATGGGATCGATGAATCCTATGTTGATTATAACGGGTGTGAACATCTCTTCGGCGCGCCGGAGACAGCTGCCCATGCCATCCGCGAGCGGGTGAAACAGGAGCTTTCCCTTACCGTTTCCGTAGGGGTGGGGGACAACATGATTATGGCCAAGATGGGCAGCGATTACAAAAAACCGGATGCGGTAACTGTGGTGAATGCAGAGAATTGGGAGCGGCTCATGTGGCCGCTGCCGGTGGAAAGCCTGATGTACATAGGCCGCTCAAGCGCAAGGCGCCTGCGCGCTATGGGCGTTCAGACGATTGGGGATCTGGCGCGGCAGGATCAGGCGGTGCTTCGGGCATTGTTCGGCGTAAACGGGCATGCCATGTGGGAGCGTGCCAACGGACGGGACGATACGCGGCTTATCAGCGAGCCGGAGCAACAGAAGTCCGTGAGCCATTCCACCACCCTTGAACGGGATGCCTGCGGGGATGCTGCGGTGTGCGCGGCGCTTTTGCGGCAAACAGAACAAACTGCGTATCGCCTGCGGCATGCGGGGCTGCGCGCATGCGTGGCGGGCGTACACCTGCGGTATGCGGATTTGCAATATGAAAGCGCACAAAAGACGCTGCCGCGTGCGACGGATGTGACGGATGAGCTTTACGGCGTCCTGCGGCCGCTCGCACTTGCGCTGCATCGCGGCCGTGCGGTGCGGCAGATCGGCGTTTCTTTTGGGCGGCTTACGGGGGAAGCCGAGCAGCTTTCATTGTTTGATGCGGCGCGCCATGTACGCATGCGGGCGCTGGATGAAGCGACGGATACGCTGCGGGACAAATTTGGTTTCGACATCGTGCGCCGCATGAGTACGCTTGGCTTTGCTCACACGGAAAAGGACGATTTTACGCCGTTTGCGCGGCATTAGTGTGCGCATGCTTCCATATTTTTGAAAACTGCGGTATAATCAAGCTTTAGGGGAACTACGATTTCAGGAGGATACGTTTCATGACAATTCCGGACAGGGTAGCGTTTACGCTATTCGGGAAAAATATCTACTGGTACGGGGTGCTGATGGCAGTCGGCATTATTCTGGCTGTACTTTTGGCAAATCGGGAGGAAAAACGCAAAAAACTCCCTGCGGACATCATCATCGATATGTGCCTTGTCATTATTCCGTGCGGTGTGGTCGGCGCGCGTCTGTATTATGTGCTGTTCCATTTGGATCGCTATTTGCAGAACCCGATCAGCATCCTTTATATCTGGGAAGGTGGCCTTGCCATTTATGGCGCGGTGATCTTTGGCCTATTGGGAGCGTTCGTGTTTTCCCGTGTGCGCAAGGTACGCTTCCTGAAGCTTGCGGATTGCATCATGCCGGGGCTTGCGCTTGCACAGGCCATCGGCCGGTGGGGAAACTTCTTTAATCAGGAGGCGTTCGGCCTGCCGGTTACCGCACGGATGATCGCGCAATTCCCGGCGCTGCAATATTTCCCGCTCGCGGTTGGCATTGAAGGAACGCATTATTTTAACGAAGCGGTCTGCACGGCCTGCGTTACCGGTGCGAACGGCGTCCACCTGCATCTCGCCACATTTTTTTATGAATCCATCTGGTGCTTTATCATCTTCCTTGTACTCTGGACCTGCCGCAAGAAGTTTAAGCACGATGGCGACATGATGCTTTATTATGCAGGGCTATATGCGTTTGAGCGCATGTTTGTGGAAGGTCTGCGGGGGGACAGCCTCTGGCTGATCCAACCGGATACGGTTTCCTGGCTTTCCGGCGGCATCCGGGTTTCACAGCTGCTTAGCATCGTGCTTGTAATTGCAGTGATTGTGTTTGCGCTTGTGCGTTGGCGCAGAGAGAAAAAGCTTGGCATGCTGATCTGGCCCAAGCCGGAAGAACCGTGCATTGAGGCGGAATGCAGCGAAGAAGCGGCCGACGAAGCGATCGACGAAGCCGGCAAACCCACGGATGAAACTCCTGAAAAGGCGGACGAGCCTCAGGATGAGGATAAAACAAACGAAAAAGAAACGGAGCAGTAATTATGACTTGCTTACAGCCACGCAACCTGACCATGATGACGGATCTGTACCAGCTTACGATGATGTATGGATACTTTAAACATGGCATGACCCAAAACGAAGCGGTGTTCGATCTGTTTTTCCGCGAGCGCGAAAACAGCGCTTATGCGATGATGGCGGGCACGGAATCCGTTGTGGAATACATCAACAACCTGCACTTTACAGAGGATGATATCGCATACCTTCGTTCGCTGAACCTGTTTGACGAAGCATTCCTGAGCATGCTCCTGGAATTGCGCTTCACGGGGGAAATCTATGCCATGAAGGAAGGCACCGTTGTATTTCCCTATGAACCGCTGCTCCGCGTGAAAGCGCCGATTATGCAGGCGCAGCTTGTAGAAACAGCGCTTTTAAACCTTGTAAACCACCAAACGCTGATTGCAACAAAGGCAAGCCGCGTTGCATATGCAGCGCAGGGGGATGAGGTCATGGAATTCGGACTCCGCCGCGCGCAAGGGCCGGATGCCGGCATTTATGGCGCGCGCGCCGCAGTAATCGGCGGGTGCAGCGGAACGAGCAACGTGTTTACCGGGCAAATGTATAATGTGGCCCTCAAAGGTACCCATGCGCATAGCTGGGTGATGAGCTTCCCAAGCGAGCTGGATGCGTTCCGCGCCTATGCAGAAACGTTCCCGGCCGCGTGCACGCTGCTTGTGGACACCTATGATACGCTGCGCAGCGGAGTGCCCAATGCAATTACCGTTTTTAACGAGCTGAAGGCCAAGGGCTATAAACCCGTCGGCATCCGGTTGGATTCGGGCGATCTGGCGTATCTTTCCAAACGTGCCCGCACCATGTTGGATGAAGCAGGGCATTCCGATGTAAAAATCCTTGCATCGGGCGATCTGGATGAAACGGTGATCCGTGACCTGAAGGCGCAGGGGGCTAAGATCGACATTTGGGCCGTGGGCACGAAGCTTATTACCTCCCTGGATTGCCCGGCGTTGGGCGGCGTATATAAAATGGCGGCTGAGATTGTGGATGGGAAACTGATTCCAAAGATCAAGCTCAGCGAAAACGTTGTGAAGATGACGAACCCGGGGTATAAGAAGGTTCTGCGCCTGTATACAAAATGCGGCATGGCGCTTGCAGACCTGATTGCCCTTGAAGGGGAAGAGATTGACGCAACAAAGCCTTTGCGTATTTACCATCCCGAACAAAGCTACAAAACCAAGGTCCTGCGGGATTTTACCGTGCGCGAGATGCTTGTGCCGATTTTTATCGACGGAAAACAGGTATACGAGCTGCCCTCGATTGAGGAAATCCGGGCATATGCGCAGAAGGAGCTTGCGACATTCTGGGAAGAATACCGCAGGCTGCTTAACCCACATGTATACAAGGTGGATATGTCCGATGGGTTATATGATCTGAAACAAAAGTTGATCCGGGAGAATAAGAAGCAGAATGACGAGGAGATCAAAGCGTAAGGCCGGGACCCTGCTGCTTGCGCTCCTGCTGTGCATGGGCGCGGTTTCTGGCTGCGTCCGCGAGCGCCCGGTGCTTTTGCCGGAATATACCTTGCCTACGCCTACGCCGGAACCTACGCCCGAACCCACGCCGGAACCCATTCCAACTCCGGAGCCTACGCCCACAGCCACACCGGAATTTGATGCGCTCGGGCGTTTCGTGAGCTCAAGCCTGCATTATACACAGTACGTCTCTTTTGAGATGATCCAGGTGTACGAGCAGGCAGAGGATACCTTCCTGGATGCAGTGGCGGTGAATTCTTATCCGGAAACGTTGGTCTGCGCGGTGGATGTACACTTTTTTGAAGAGGCAGGCGGCGCTGAAATTGCAGGGAGCCAGCTTCAAACACGGGATGGGCAATACGTCCTTGTGCTTGCACCCGGAGAGACCACTGTTTTTGCGCAGATTGATACCGATATTGTGCTGACCGACAAACCTTTGGAATTCATGTTTGACGAAGCGTTTGGCATCAGGCCGGATGTTACTGCTGAATAAGAACCGGGAGGCTATGGACACCCATAGCCTCTTTTTGTGCATCGGACGGCATGCTATAATAAACGGAAAGTTTAATCCTTTTCTAAACATCAAAAATTACTGTGAACCCCACTTTTTTACTTGTATTTAGCCGTTTTTAAGACTTCATAAACCGATTTATAATTTCGCATCTGGCAACTAACTGGCAACCTTCTGAAATTTACTTGAAATAGTTCCGCAGTTTATCCGCATCTTTATGCGCTTTTTCCTCATTAAGATGCGTGTATATGTCAATTGTGGTTTGTGCATTTGCGTGGCCAAGATATCGCTGTGCGGTCAGCACATCCACCCCGGCATAATACAGCACGGTAGCGTAATTGTGCCGGAAGTAATGCGCTGTAAGGATTGATGCACGCCCTTCCTCCGTTTCGCGGGATTCTATGGAATCATCTTCAACATATACGGATTTCATTAGGCCGATCCATGCATTTCGCAAAGGCGTTTCGCGCCAAGGTCCGCCATCGCGTGCAGGAAGCACGAATGCATTGTTCAGCCCGCGCAGCGGGTAAATGGCTTCGTACAATTGGGGAGGTATTGGTATGTCGCGGATTGAATATTTCGTTTTTACATCACCAATACATCCAGTCTTAAAGTCCACATCCCGGCGCACTGATATGGTGCGTGTCTTGAAATCAACATCCCGCCATTGCAGGCCGCACGCTTCGCCCAACCGCATTCCGGTATAATATAGCATTTTTAAAATAATGCCGTTCGGGTGTTCATCCGCTACTTTCAGCACGGCCTTTGTTTCTGCATCCGTTAATGCGCGACGCTTATTTTTTTCCTTTGCTGCCGGGCGTGTCAGCCCTGCGGATGGGTTGCGGTCGATTACGCCCTGCGCATACGCCTTTACAAACACATTCGCTATTATTGACTTGATTATGCCTATGGTGGACAAACCAAGCCCCTGCTTTTTGTTCAAAATCGTTTGCAAGTCATTTGCGGTAATCGCTTGCATCCTGCGTTCGCCCAATTCGGGTAGGATATGCCCGTTGAATATGCTTTCATATGTCTTTTGGCTCGAATAGCTTATGTTTGGCTTTTTGTATATGTCGTACCATTCCTTTGCGTATTCGCCGAATGTTACATCCCTTTGCACTTCAACGCCGCCAACATACCGTTTTTTCAGTTCTTCCTTTGCGGCTTCAAGTTCCTTTTTCGTGCGTCCGGACACATATTTCACGATCGGATTACCGTCTGCGTCACGGCCAACGGTTATTTTCGCGCGATAACGCCCGTCTTTTTGTTTTGCCATTGTGTAAATCCTCCCAAAATGCTATAATTTGGGTACAGAAAATGCACCCTTCAAAGGCTATTTCTGTACCTTGCCGCTCCGGTGTGCAGACCGGGGCGGCTGCTTTTTATGTGATCACTTGGATTTAATAATTAGCAAAATTCGTTTTAATATTGCATATCTCCACTCATATTTATCAGTTCGGTATTTTCTGTCCGGCAGGCGTTTGAGCTTGACGCAATAAGGCAGAATGGCAGTTATTTGCAAGACTTATTGCGTATGAATCCATATAGGATGCGTACAGATTCAGAGTATCGATATAAGCGTTTGCCCTTCCGACCCTCGCTTTCTCAGTAGACAATGAAGCAATTTTCTTCTGAGTTTCATTATATAAGCGCTGAATGAAGTTGCATACCATTTCCTGTCTGTCAGAGGGCATGCGAGAAAGTAATTCGGATGGCTTCAGATCGGAAAACTTCACGTAGCGTTCAACGCTTGCGAGACGGAAAAGCATGTCCTGCATCAAGTCGATACGAGAGAAAAACACATCTGGCTTTGTAGTGGTGGCAGCTATGTTTGCTGACTCGTGCATAATGCGTAACCATTGAGGAGCCATCATTCTTGCCTCACGTTTTTTCTTGCTATCAAATATTCCCAAGCCCGCATATCCTCCTTACTTTTCTCTAGCTGCAACTCGGAGCTCAATTTAGAGTCGCTCTATTCGGTAATCCGCAAGTTCATCACCAGTTCCATGGCTTATAGCAATATCGTGCGCAATAAACTCTTTTTACGCAAAATCAAAAAATAAGAATCAAAATAGCGGTTATGATAGCCACCCATGCAAGCACGGGCATCAAGCATCCGCCGCCCGTCATTATCTTTCCAACCTTGCGTTGCCTCCCTGATTTTGTGAGAGGTATGCCTGTTGCGCGTGATATCTTGGACTTCATCCGGGTAACACCAGTTGCGCGTTTCCACGAAAAACCACCTAAATTTCGCTTGCGTTTTGCCATAATGCTATTCCTCCTTAGTCAATTTATTAATGATCCGTAAAGGAAATATTTACCAGTAGACTATCGCCAACGGCAAGGCTACAATTAAAATAAATAAGGAATCCTTACCAATTTTTAGGCACGATTTAGGCAAGTTTACCCATTTTGGTACCGTTTATGGTACTACGGCACAATTGGCTATTGCACATCTATGTCGCACAGAGTACAATAGTGGCACAAAAACAAGAACAAATGTTCTAACTGTTGAAGGGTATTCCATGAAACGCATCTATATAAATATTCCTGAAGCGCCCGACGTTACCCATGTTGTTCTTCATCAGCTTCCGGGCTACCTACTTGAAAACCAGCTTGCCGAACGAGGCTGTCCAAGACACGTTGTTCAGCTGGAATGCGTTGATCCACGTATCCTGTGTTGGCTGCATGAGCAGTATAGGATGCAATGTCGCGCAACAACTTCCGAGCATCCGGAGAAGATTGTGAATAGTACTTGAGAAGCTCAATTTCATCATCTGAGAGCTCCTTTGGTTTTGCGATGGAATTTTCGTTGTTATAAAGATCATTCAGCGTATACCCCATAGCGTATACCAAGCTGCGAATGGTCTCAAGCGCTGGAGCCTTAGTAACTCCGGATGTGATCTTTGCTAGCGTGCCCTTTGGTACACCCGACTTTTCGCTCAGCTCGTCCAAACTTAGTCCAGAGTGTCGCCGCATTTCGTTAAAAGTATCAATCCACATTATAATTCACCTCTTTTTCAAAACAACTATATCATTATATATAGCAAAGTGCAAGAACTTTATTTCCATAAACGGCAATTTAATTTAGAAAAATGCATTGACAATTTCCGTATACGGATATATAATTTAGATATAATTTCCGAATACGGAAATGGAGGGACAAATAAATGGTGTATCGGATATTAGTTGGAGAAATTGCAAAGCGCGGAATAAAGAAAAAAGCAATAGCAGAAAGCATTGGAATCTGCGGGAAATCGCTGAATAACAAGTTAAATGGCAAATCGCCATTTACGTGGCCGGAAGTCGTGACGATCAGAGAACGTTTCTTTCCTGATGTGGATACGGACTACCTGTTCGCAACGACCGATCAAGCAAGCTGAAAGGAGAAAACATCATGCAAAAACGTAAAGTACGACCCGAAATGCCATACGAAGAACTGATTGCGGCATGGGTAAAAGACCACGGCGAGGCAATGACGCAGGGGGATGCGGCGAAGCTGATCGGCGTAAGCAGGGGGACGATATACAACGCGGTCAAGGCAGGAAAAATCATGGTAACGCCTAACAGGCGTGTTCTGACCCGCAGCCTGTGCGCATACGCCAACAGCTTCCCGGAGCCGATCGTCAGATGATGGACAAGCAAGCATTCATTGACGGCTACGCAGCAGCGCGCAAGGCGTATTTGCGGCGTGAGCGGGAACGGAAGATTTTAGCCGCAGCGGACTATATCACATACCGCAAAAGCATTCACAGACAGCAGCGAAATGGGGCGTTCAGGGCGAACAGACCGAAAGGAATTAAGGTATGAAAGTACTTGTAGCATGTGAGGAATCGCAGGAAGTGTGCAAGGCGTTCCGCACAAAGGGACATGAAGCGTACAGCTGCGACATGCAGGAACCGTCAGGCGGTCATCCTGAGTGGCATATCCTAGGTGATGCGTTAATTGCCATCGATGGTGGAGTTGTTACTACAATGGATGGCAAATCACATGATGTTGGGAAATGGGACATGCTGATTGCCCATCCTCCATGTACATATTTAAGCAATGTTGCGACAAGGAGTTTTTCACTAAGATGCACTCCTGCAGAAAAGGTTGTAGCACGATGGAAATTACGGGCGGAGGCGGCGGTGTTTTTTATGCATTTTGCTCTTGCGGATATCCCGATGATCGCGGTCGAAAATCCGATCGGTTTTATGAATGTGACATATAGAAAACCGAATCAAATTATTCACCCGTACATGTTCGCGGAAGATGAAAATGACAAGGAGCAGTATGTGACAAAAGCTACTTGCCTTTGGACAAAAGGGCTTCCGAATCTGCGTACAAATGAACTGCCAAGGCCAGACAACAAAAAACTATTTGGGATTACGCCAAGCGGTAAAGCAAGGACGTGGGAAGATACATATTCCCGAGACGGGAAAGCAAGAAGCAAGACCTTTCCGGGCATCGCAAAAGCAATGGCAGAGCAATGGGGAGGCACACAGCAACAGGAGGGCACATGAACTACTTCGGATTATTTTTCAGCTTCACGCTGCCGGGGGTAATCCTCGGGATTCTGATCGCCATAGCGGTCGCGCATGGATTAGCGGCGCAGCGCAGGGCAGAGCAGAAGCAGCAACCGCGCAGGGGGTTATACATCGAAGATCTGAAGGGGGATGCCAAATGAAAACTGTAACACCCGAACAATTCAAGGGCTTCGGCCCCTGCTGGCTGGAAGATGCGGCAGGCCGGGAAAGGTTCGCCAGTATCGCCGCGCTGTGTGCGGAATGGACTGCACTTGACGTGCTGAATCTGCCGAATGTGTCTGCTGCCGATAAATTATGGTCGGTGCTGCGCGAGGAATTTATTGACGCGCCAATATT
>ULOS01002619.1_pt1 | contig 10590 bp, 8 predicted proteins | sample 1952701 | NCBI WGS metagenome assembly ULOS01 (sample SAMEA4835607, study PRJEB28245) | human gut metagenome | biome: gut microbiome; material: fecal sample | place: Denmark | collected 2008 | reverse complement strand
CCGCGTGGCTGGCTCCATTGGCGGGAGTGAATTTGGAACTCAAGGAAATTGAGGGACGCCTGGCGGATTATTCCGCCGAACTGGACTGCGACCCCCGGGAACTTTTCCAGCTTGAGGAACGCATCAACCTGCTGGAATCTCTGAAAATGAAATACGGACCCTCCTTTGAGGACGTCTGCTCCCGGAGGGAGGAAGCGGCCGGCCGCCTGGACCGCATTGAACACCGCACGGAACGCCTGGAAGAGCTGAGGGCCTCCATCGCCGTCCTGCGCAGGCAAATGGACGCCGCCGGGCAGGCTCTGACCAAAGCGCGCCAGGACTCCGCGCCCAGGCTGGCGGCTTCCATCGTCAGGCACTCCCAGGAGCTGGGATTCCGCCAGGCCGTCTTTGAAGTGAACCTCTCCCCCCTTCAGGAACCGGGCTCACAGGGAATGGAAACGGTGGAATTCCTGTTTGGCCCCAATCCCGGAGAACCCTCCAAGCCTCTCCGTCTGATTGCCTCCAGCGGGGAACTGGCGCGCATCATGCTGGCGATTAAAAGCGCCCTGGCCCACAAGGATGCCACCCCCCTGCTGGTATTTGACGAAATAGACGCCAATGTGGGCGGAGAAGTGGCGCGGGCTGTGGGATTCAAGATGCAGCAGCTTGGAAACAGGCACCAGGTAATCTCCATCACGCACTTTCCGCAGGTGGCGGCCCTGGCCTCCCATCATTACCTGGTTCAGAAAGCATCCGCGGGCAACCGCACCATCTCCTGCCTGCGGGAGGTGAGCCATGAAGAACGGGTGGATGAACTGGTCCGCATGCTGGGCGGCGGCGGAGACCACGCACGCACGCTGGCCCAGGCCCTGCTGCAGCCCTCCTGAACGGGAAACGCCGTTGGGGGAAAGACCGCCCTATTTCCCCAAGCTCTCCAGGCGTGGGGTAAACCCACGCAGCCTCAGGGAATTGAATACGACGCACAGGGAACTCAAACTCATCGCGCCGGCGGCAATCATGGGATTCAGCGTAAGGCCGAAGGCGGGATATAAACACCCGGCGGCCAACGGAATGCCGATGATGTTGTAAAAGAATGCCCAGAAAAGATTCTGCCTGATGATGAGCAGCGTGGTGCGGCCCAGCTGGACAGCTTCCGCCACGCCTGCGGGGTTGCTTTTCATCAGCACGATGTCGGAGGATTCCATCGCCAGCTCCGTTCCGGACTTCATGGAAATGCCCACCCGGGCGCAGGCCAGCGCCGGGGCGTCGTTCACGCCGTCCCCTACCATCGCCACCTTGTCTCCGCGTTCCTCCATCTTCATCACATGGGAGGCCTTTTCATCCGGAAGCACGTCGGAGACCACCTCGTCAATGTGGAGTTCTCCGGCCATGTGCCGCGCCGTGGCGGCGTTGTCCCCCGTCAGCATGACGACGCGCAGGTTCATCCGCTTCAAGCTGTCCACCGCCGCACGACTGTCCGGTTTCAGGGAATCCGCCACCATGATGACGCCGGCAGGGCATCCCCCCCTGCCCACATACAGCGGGGACGCGCCCTGCCACATGAATTCCCGCAGGCGGCTTTCATCCTCCTTCCAGGAAATTCCCTTATCCTGCATGAACCCGGAATTGCCCACCGCATAAGGCACTCCATCCACCGTTCCGGCAATGCCGCGGCCAGGAACCACGGATAAATCCGCCACGGCGCGGACAGGCAAATTCAGAAGCCTGGCGTGTTCATAAACAGCCTTTCCCACAGGATGTTCCGAACCTTGTTCCAAAGCCGCCGCCATTTCCACCAGCGCGTCCGCATCCATGCCTTCCTCCGGCAGCACGGCCACTACCCGCGGCTCCCCTTCCGTCAGGGTGCCCGTTTTGTCAAAAACGACGGTATCCACGCGGCTCAGGGCTTCCAAAGCTCCGGCGGACTTGCACAGGATGCCCAGCCGCGCGCCCCTGCCCGTCCCCACCATAATGGCGATAGGCGTAGCGAGCCCCAGGACACAGGGGCAGGAAATCACCAGCACCGCAATTGCCCTGGCGAGGGCGAAGGAAAACCCCTCCCCGGCAACCATCCACCCAACCAGCGATACCAGGGCAACGGCAATGACCGCAGGGACAAAGAAATAGCATACCCGGTCCGCCAGCCGCGCAATGGGCGCCTTGGACTGGCTGGCCTGTTCCACCAGGCGTATCATGCGGGCCAGCGTGGAATCCCCGCCCACGCGTTCCGCGCGGATTTTGAGATACCCGGCCCGGTTGAACGTGCCGCTGATCACCCGGTCCCCCGCCGCCCTGTCCACCGGCATGCTTTCCCCCGTCAGGTCCGATTCATCCAGAGCCGCCTGCCCCTCTTCAATCATGCCGTCCACCGGAATCCGCTGCCCGGTTTTCACCACCACCAGGTCCCCGGAACGAATTTCATCCAGCGGAACGGCGTGCTCCGCGCCGTCATGCCATACCAGCGCCTCCTGGGGAACCAGCTTCACCAGCCCTTTTACGGCGGCATTCGTTTTCCGATAAGAGCGGCGTTCAAGGTACTTTCCCAGGGAAATCAGGGTGACGATCATGGCCGCAGATTCAAAATACAGCTCCATTCCCTCCACACTGAAACCCTGCCACATCCCCGCAACCAGCAAATACAGCCCATACAGAAAAGCGGAGCCGGAACCGATGGCGATCAGGGAGTCCATATTGGGAGACAGCGCAACAAGCTGCCGCACGCCGTTTATCAAATAATGCCGGTTCAGCCACAGGACGGCGCCCGCCAGAATGCCTTGTGTCCACCAATTCATCCAGAGGCCCCAACTCCCTCCCGGAACGGGCCAGTGCCACATGGGGCCCATGGACAAATACATCAAAGGAACCAGCAGCAGAATGGACCAAACGAGGCGGGAGCCGCCCGTTTCCTCCTGTTCCAGCCTTTCCTCCCTCTCCGTTCCGGCAAGCGGCTCCTCCTTCCAGTCCGCCAGGCGGAAACCGACTTTCTCCACCACCGGAGCTATCCGCTCCATGGCGGGGGAATCAGGCTTTTCAAACAAGACGGTCATCTTCCCCGTCAGCAAATTCAGCTCTACGCGCTCCACCCCCTCCAATCCTTCCACGGCGCGCTCCACCTTGGCGGCACACCCGGCGCAATGCATACCGGAAACAAGATAGTTCTTTTCTTCCATTGTCATTAAAACGGAATGTTTGATGTTCCGGGTCCAGACAAGACCCCATACTGTTAGCCGAACCTAACACATTTATTCCGTTCCTCAAGCCGCTTTCGCGGCTTCAGCCCCCTCTGATAAAAAATGACAAAAAAACGCCCGCGGCCCCGTACCAGTAACAAACACCTTTACTTTCTTCCATGAACATTCCTCCTCTATTCAACATCCTGGCCAGTGCGGCCTTGTTGTCCACCCCCCTCCACGCCCAGCTTTACACCCTCCATGGTGACGGCGTCAAAAAAACGGAGAGAGTCGTGGAAAAAGCGGATTATTCCGATTATGAACTCGTCTGGCACGACGAATTCGACAAAGACGGCCGTCCGGACCCTGCCAAATGGAATTACGAACACGGTTTCGTCCGCAACAAGGAAGCGCAATGGTACCAGCCGGAAAATGCCTATTGCAAAGACGGCATGCTGATTATTGAAGGCAGGAAGGAAAAACATGCCAACCCCCATTACGATCCGGAGGGAAAAAACTGGCAGACGACACGGAAAGAGGCGGAATACACCTCTGCCTCCCTGACGACGCGCGGCAAATTTTCCTGGCTGTACGGGCGGTTTGAAATCCGGGCCAGATTCAGCCCGCGGGAAGGCATGTGGCCTGCTTTCTGGACCTTGGGCGTCAAGGAAAAGTGGCCCATGTGCGGGGAAATAGACATCATGGAGTACTACCAGTCCACCTATCTGGCCAATCTCTGCTGGGGCTCCCCCAAAAAGGACGTGGCCAAATGGAGTACCACTTACACGCCGCTCAAATGGCTCCAGGAAAAACACGCGGACTGGGCGGACAGCTTCCATGTCTTCCGTATGGACTGGGATGAAAAGGAAGTGCGCCTGTATGCGGACGATATTCTGCTGAACCGGACTCCCCTGGATAATACCGTCAACGCCTCTTACAAGGAAGTCGCCAATCCCTTCCGGCAGCCTCACTTCATCATCCTGAACCTGGCTCTGGGCGCCACCGGCGGAGATCTGGACAAACTGCCGCTGCCCCAGAAATATGAAATAGACTACGTTCGCATTTACCAGAAAAAGGATTCCCCCCATAAAGGAACCATTCCATACCGCGCGGAAAAGTTAACCGCCCTCTTCCGGAAACAGGAAAAAGGTCAGGCATTGCGGCATGAAAAAAGCCCCATCCGGACAAACCGGACGGGGCTCTTCAAAGAACAGAAAGAGGGGCAACTCAGTTTACGCGGCCCAGATAGGAACCGTCTTCCGTCTTTACGGAAATCTTTTCACCGGGCTTGATGAAAAGGGGCACCTGCACCACCAGTCCGGTGGTCATCGTGGCGGATTTGTAAACATTGTTCGCGCTGTCGCCCTTGACGCCTTCAGGAGCTTCCGCCACTTCCATGGTGATGGCGGCGGGGAGTTCTACGGAAACGACCGTTTCATCCGTGAAAAGCAGGATGTAGATATTGCCTTCCATCAGATAATCCTTGACGGGTTCCACGATTTCCGGAGACACGGTGATGTCTTCGTATGTATCCGGATTCATGAAGTGATAACCCATGCCGTCAATGTAGCTGAACTCATATTCCTCACGGGCGAGGTTGACGCCTTCCAGGGATTCATTGGAAGTCAGGCGAAGGTTATACACCTTTTTAGTGGAAATGCTGCGGATGCTCATTTGCACATAGGAAGCCATGCGGGGGGGGCACTTGTGCTCCATGCTGACTACAACGCAAACGTCATTGTTGTAATTGACCGCGTGTCCCTTGCGAAGATTGATTACGGGTACTTTTGCCATGCGGCCCGTACCATACCATGTTTTCCCCTCCCGTCAAGGCGAAAAAGCCGGGCAACCCCTTGAGGCGCTTGGAGAAAACACTCCTGAACAGGGCAGCGGGGAAGAAAGGAAAAACGGCTGTTCCTACCGGCTGAGGTCCTGCTGGAACAGGACTTTGATGCCGCTGGAATTCAGCACGGTGCGCCCGAAGTTGAGATCCTCCACGTGAAGAGCCACCAGAGACCCCCGCCCCACGCAAGGCAGCAGGGGATAGAGAAAGTTGACGTTCATTTCCGCGACATACAGCGCATCCAGGCATTTTTTGAGGTCTGCGGGGCCATGGCGGAGCACCGCCACCAGCACCCCGGACTCCGTATAGCAAATACCTTTCTCCAGAAAAATTTCCGACGTCCTTTCCGGATCGCTGACAATCAGGCGCGCAATAGTCGCCTCATGGCAGTCCTGCATGCTGAATCCCAGACAGAAAATGCCGTGCATGTCCAGCAGGCCGAGGAGGGCGGTCAGGGCCCCCACCCGGTTCTGGAGCATGATGGAATATTGCTTTATCGTGCTGCCGGGGGCTTTAATGGCTTCTTCCTTCATAACAATAAAGCAAATAAGGGCTGTATTCTATTTGGCGTACGTTTTAAGCACGCGCCTGATGATGGCCAGAGCCTGCTGGATTTCCTCTTCACTGACATTCAGCGGCGGCAGCAGACGGACGGTTTCCGGCCCGGCGGGAACGGAAAGCAACCCTTCCTGCCGCAGGGCCTCCACCACTACGGAGGCGATCGTCTTGCCCTCCGGCGCGGCTACCATTTCCGGGTTCAGGCCAATGCCCAGCAACAGGCCCAGGCCACGCACGCCCTGAACAACAGGCAGGTTCCAGGATTCTATTTCCCTGCGAATTTCCGCGCCCAGGCGCCGCGCCCGCTCCGGGAGCCCCTGGGAAACAACTTCCCGCAGCACGGCCAGGCCTACCGCAGTGCCGAGCGGGTTGCCTCCATACGTGGAGCCATGGGAGCCGGGATCCATGATGGAGGAAAGCTCCGTACCCTGGCCGTCAATGGCGCGGTCGGAAATCCAGAAGCCGCCGATGGGGAAACCGCCGCCCAGAGCCTTGGCCCAGGAAATGCCGTCCGGTTCCACATCCGGAGCTACGGCGCGCCATCCCATGATGTCGCCGCAACGGCCAAAGCCGCACTGCACTTCATCCATCAGCAGAAGAAGATCATGCTCCCTGCACAACTGCGCCAGGCCCCGCAGAAATTCCGGAGTCACGCAGTTGACCCCTCCTTCTCCCTGGACGGTTTCCAGCATGAAGGCCACCGTTTCCGGCCTGATGGCTTCGCGGGCCGTTTCCAGATCGTTGAAAGGCAAATGGCGGAATCCCGGCAGCATGGGGTCAAAGCCGATTTTGATTTTATCCTGCCCCGTGGCGGACATGCTGCCCAGCGTCCTCCCGTGGAAGGATTTGTTGAACGTAAGCACCTCATAACGGGGCTTGCCGTCCGGCTGGGGCTTGCGGTGCCCGTAACGGCGCGCTACTTTGATTAAACCGTCATTGGACTCCGCACCGCTGTTGGCGAAAAAGACTTTTCCCGGGCGCTCCACGCATTTGGTCACGATGAATTCCGCCAGATCCGCCTGCTGGGGGATCTGGTACAGGTTGGAGCAGTGCACCAGGGTGGCGGCCTGCTTTTGCAGGGCCTGCGTCACCGCAGGATGGCAGTGCCCGAGCACGCAGGTCGCAATGCCGGCACAGAAGTCCAGATAGCACTTTCCCGTGCTGTCCCACAGTCGGGAGCCTTCTCCGCGGACGGCAGCCATGGGATAACGGCCATAGGAATGGAGTACGTACTGGTTGAGCTTTTCTTCTGTGTTCATAAGTTAAGGTAATATGGGCGTAGTTTGCTCTTCTGGCCCCGTCTGTAAATGATTTTTTTGGGAACCACGTCATGATTGCCGCATTTTACCCCGGAAGACAGTCACATCTTTGTCCGCCGCCCATTCATTTTTCTTTTCTTTTATCATTTTAACGGCAGAATAACCGCCGCAACCAGCAATAATCCACTATGGCTCATTTTTTCAACCTCAAAGGCTTTCTGGAAGAATTCAAGGCATTCGCCCTTAAAGGGAACGTTATTGACCTGGCGGTGGCCGTCGTCATCGGCGGCGCATTCAACAAAATCGTCTCCGTCTTCGTTTCCAGCATCATCACCCCCATCATCGGCTACCTTACTTCCGGGGTCAACCTGGCATACCTGGTGCTGAAGCTGGGCGATGTGGAATTAAAATACGGGGAATTGCTTCAGGCGACCATTGACTTCCTCATCATCGCCTTCTCCGTCTTTGTAGCCATCAAGCTGATCGGAGCCCTGAGGCGCAAGAGCGAAGAAGCTCCGGCCGCCCCTGCTCCCAAGCCGGATGACGTCGTCCTCCTGGAACAGATCCGGGACATCCTGCAAAAACAGGCGGACGCCAAATAAGCCCTTTTGAACGGTTCATGCCGGTTCCATACGGGACCGGCATATTTTTTCCTCTTTACTTGTTCCGCCGCAGACGGGAAAGTGATTGCATGACTTCTCCGCTGCGCCTTTTAGCATTTGCCCTCCTTCTTGCTCCGTCCCTGCTTCCGGCGGCGGAAAACCAGCGCTTCATTCTGGAACGCCCCTATCCGGTGGCGGAAATCCCGGAACCTGACCGCAGCCTTCCCGTCACCAACGTAATCCTGATGATTGGAGACGGCATGGGCATCCACCACCTTTCCGCCGCATGGGCAGCCAACAGAGGACGCTTATTTATTGAAAACTGCCCGGTTACGGGCATTTCCAAAACATGGTGCGCGGACAAGCTGGTCACGGACTCCGCCGCTGCGGGCACCGCCATGGCGACGGGAACCAAGACGCTTTATCATCGAGTCGCCGTATGCCCCAAGGGCAACAGGCTGGATTCCCTGGTGGACAAGGCGGCGGACATGGGCAAATCCACCGGCGTTATCGCCACCTGCGAGCTGAATGACGCCACCCCGGCATCTTTCTGCGCCAATAATGAAAAAAGATCGGATGCCTACGGCATCATTGGGGATTACCCCCGTTCCCGTGCCGATTTCATCTTTGGCGGCGGCGGCAAATACTTCACGCAGAGGCCGGACGGCAGGGATATCTTCCAGGAAATGCAGGCGCAGGGATACCGCGTCGCCCGCACTTGGGAAGAAGCCGGCGCCTTGCCTCCCGGAAAAACGCTGGCCGTCACCGCTCCGGGGAATCTTCCCCCGCCCTCCAAGCGGGGAGACGTTTTCCGCCAAGCCGCACTGAAAGCCCTGGACACCCTTTCCCGGAATCCCGACGGATTTTTCCTGATGATTGAAGGGTCCAACATCGACAAGGCAGCCCACAGCAGCAACCTGGAAGAAATGATGGAAGAACTCCTTGATTTTGACCGGACTGCGGGAGCCGTGCTTGACTGGGCCTCCAAACACCCCGGCACCCTGGTCGTCATCACGGCGGACCATAATACGGGGGCATTCGCGCTCACGGGCGGCAGCCGGGAAAAGGGGGAAATAACGGCCCGGTTCGGTTCCGGCAGTCATGACGGCGTGGCTGTTCCGGTGTATGCCTTCGGCGCGGGAAGCGGCGACTTCACCGGCATTTATGAAAATACGGATATCTTCAACAAGATTATGAACGCCCTTAAAAAAGGTGCGGACAAACCCGTGCGTTAGGCGCCCGGTCAAGGCTGCGGCCTGTCCATGCGCCGCGCCACCAGCCCGGCCCCGACGGTAGCCGCACCGCCTATCAGGAACACCGCTTGCGGGCCGCCCGTATTCATCCAGATCACGCCGCCCAGCACGCCGTAAGCGATAGAAGCCACATGATTGATGGCCAGCCCGGTGTAAATGCTTGGCGTAATGTCCTCCGGCTTCTCGCAGATGCGGGCCACGTAGGTGCTCCGGGCCATGCCTAGCGCAAACAGCAGGTTGTCCAGGACAAAGCAGGCGGTCACTACCCCCACGGCCCAATGCAGGGGCAGCAGTTCCGGAGCGAAGGCGTATGCCAGGCACAGGAGGGACAGCGCCACGCTGTCGAAAATCGTCACCTTCCGTTCCCCGTAGCGCTTGATGCTCCAGCCGATCAGGGGTTGAGTAACCAGCCCGATGATGCCGGCCATGAGCAGGGTTTTTCCGATATATCCGGGAGACTGGCCCAGCGTGCTGACCATCAGCCAGAAACCGAAGGTCAGATAAAGCTGCTTGCGGATGCCGTGCAGAATTTCCAATCCATAATAAACGGCATATCTGCGCTTGAAGACGAAACATTGCCTCCATCCGCGCCGCTGCGGGAAGACGGGCGTCTTCACCCGGCTCAGAAACAGGGACGCCAACAGGCACACGCCCCCCGTGACGAAAAAGTCCACGGCAAAAGATTGATTGAATTTCCACTTGATCCACACGCACAGCGCGCCCAGCAGCGCGGCGGCCGTTCCCAGAGCCTTCATCTGGCCGAGCCGCAGGCTGCGGTTTTCCGGCCTCGCCGTATGGATGACAATGGTGTCAATCATGCCCATCAGGATATGCTGACCCAGGCTCACCGTCAAAATCCACGCAGACAAAGTCCACAGGCTGGTTCCGGCGCCGCAGAAAGCCAGCGCGTACATGCCGCCGAACATCAGCAGGCACGCCACCCCGGCCATGCGGACCTCATTAAACATGAAAAGCAGGCTGACCACAAAAAGAGACAGGATGCCGGGCAATTCCCGGGGGAATTCAATCAGCCCGCGCATCTCCACGTCAAGATGCTGGGCATCACGCAGGAAATTGCTGAAAATGAGATCATACACACCGCTTCCGAACTGGCCCAGAAAAAGCGCCAGCAGCACAAATACCATCGTCTTCCTGATGCGGGGGGAAGCGGCTTCATTCATAGCGCGGGAATACTCTCACAGGCGCCCGGGCGGAACAACCGCTATTTTCATATGCCGGTTTTCTCTGCATTTGCAAAAATAACCCCGAAACGGAATTTTTCCGGAAAATACCGCGTATTTACGTACGCTATGATTTCCAAGTGTATTTTTCCTGCCACGGTTGTCAGCCTGTTTTCTGTTTGCTGGGGCGCCCCGTCCGCTCCGGTTCTCGAAACGCCCCATATGATTCCCCGGCCCGCCGCCCTGCGCGCCCAAACCGGAGAAAGCGGCTTTTCCCTGAAAAACGGCGTCAGGCTCCCGGAAGAAAATCCGCTTTCCAGGCAGGCGGAACGGATTTTCCGCGATAATGGAATCAATACGGTGCTGGTTAAAAACAAAGCGGACATCATCTTTACGGAAGACGCGTCCCTGGGCAGGGAAGGCTACCGCCTTGCCGTAACGCCGGATTCCATCTCCATTGCCTCCGGTTCCGTGAATGGCGCTTTGTATGCCCTTCAATCCCTTGTACAAAGCGTCGCTGCCGACAGGAATGGAGATCCGGCCCTGCCCAGGCTGGACGTGGAGGACCGGCCCCGCTTCTCATGGCGCGGCCTGATGATGGACAGCTGCCGCCACATGATGCCCGTGCGGGACATCAAAAAGATTCTGGATTTGATGGAAAGGTACAAATTCAACACCCTGCACTGGCACCTGACGGACGACCAGGGATGGAGGCTCCCGGTCTCCAAGTACCCCAGGCTGACCA
>ULOS01002155.1_pt1 | contig 10596 bp, 9 predicted proteins | sample 1952701 | NCBI WGS metagenome assembly ULOS01 (sample SAMEA4835607, study PRJEB28245) | human gut metagenome | biome: gut microbiome; material: fecal sample | place: Denmark | collected 2008 | reverse complement strand
TCAACTTTTACAAATAAGATTATACTAAGCTTATTTATACAGTAATTTATTTACTTGAATTAAGTTCTTTCTCCGCAATTGACAATTTGTATACTCTAAAGTATACTACATATAAGTATACAAATAATGAGATTGGAGGTCTAAGATGATGTTTGGGAGAAAAGATGAACTTGCGTATCTGAATGAACTGTATGAAAGCAACACATTTGAATTCTTGATCATGTATGGAAGACGAAGAGTAGGAAAAACCACAATACTGCAGGAATTCGCCATAAATACAAATGCAATTTTCTTTCCGGCTCGTGAGAAGAACGATTCTTTGAATTTGGAGGACTTTTCTAAAGCAATACAGTTTCATTTTGATCATTCATTCATTGCATCATTTAAATCTTGGGAGGATGCTTTCGAATATATCGGTCATAAGGTGACTGATAGAACAGCCATTATTATTGATGAATTTCCATATATTGTCGAGGAAAATCCTTCAGTGAAATCTCTTCTTCAACATGCAATTGATCATAATTTCAAAGGCAAAAATATTTTTTTGATCTTATGCGGATCTTCAATCAGTATTATGGAAAATGAAATTATGGGAAGTAAAAGCCCATTGCATGATCGTCAAACAGCAACATTGGAAATCAAGCCTTTTAATTATTTAGAATCTAGTGCATTTTTTCCAAACTATTCAAACCTCAATAAAATACTAGCATACGGAATTCTAGGAGGAATACCGAGATATTTAGAAGCTTTTGATCCTTCAAAAACAATTGAAGAGAATATTGCCTCAAAGATCATCCGGAATGGGGCATATTTATATGAAGAACCCGATAATCTATTAAAGGCAGAACTTAGAGATACAAATACATATAATTCGATACTCTCTGCGATTTCATCTGGAAGGAATCGTATCGTTGATATCGCTGACTATATTCATGAAGACCGCACAAAAGTAGCAAAATATTTGACTATTCTTCAAACTTTACGATTGGTTGAAAAACGTGTTCCTTGCGGAGAAAGTCCAAAATCAAAGAAATCAATTTATGTCATTAAAGACAACTTTCTAAAATTTTGGTTTCGATATGAATTTACCAATAATACATATTATTCAATACTTGGACCGAAAGATGCCGCAAATGAGATAATGAATGATATTTCAAATTTTATGGGTGATGCTTTTGAGGAAATCTGTAAGGAATATGTGATTCGCCAGGCTAAGCAAAGAAAGCTGCCGTTTATACCTTTTTATATTGGGAAATGGTGGGGAACAAATCCGTTTCTTAAAGCACAAGATGATGTGGATGTTCTGGTTTTAGATCGAACACAAACAAAGGCAATATTTATAGAATGCAAATTCACATCTAATCCCATGCCTATGGAAGAGTATACCGATTTATTAAACTCTACTAAAGCTTTCCCAAAAATAAAGGAACAGCATTTATGTTTTATTTCTAAGTCTGGCTTTACAGAGCCAGTAAAAAAGCAAGCAGATTTAGACCATGCTATGTTGTTAAGCATCGACGATTTGTTCAAAGATTAAAGAAGTTAGATCAATAGATTAAATTGGCTGCTTTCTCAAGAAAGCAGCCAATCAATTAGATTTATTGCTTTTATACCATCATAAGATGTGATAAAGCTTCTATCCATCGACAAAATGATTTTTTCATAATTGTCTGGAATCATTTGTAATGGTCTTAATTCACGTTGTCGTGTTTCGGGAGACTGCATGCTTTCTGTAACCTGGATGTAGATCTTCTCTTCAGGCTTTTCTGCAATAAAATCAATTTCATTTTCTCCGACTTTTCCAATATACACACGATAATGACGCCTGAGCAACTCAAGGAAAACGATATTTTCGATGATATGTCCACGATTAGCATCACGATAACCTAAAAGCAGATTACGAAATCCCATATCAACTAGATAGTTTTTTCCTAATGTTTTTAAAAGCTGTTTCCCTTTGATATCATATCGGTTTATTGAATAAATGATAAAAGCATTTTGAAGCATCGAGATGTATCTTTCGACTGTTTTTCCAGCAATATTTTTTTCTTTGGTTTTCTTTATGTCGTCTTCCGCAGATAAGACATTCCCAATTTTATTTGGAGAAGTAATGCTGCCAATGTTGGATGATAAAAATAACACAACTTTATGCAATGTATTTTGATTAATCTGAGGATTGCGCTGGAGAACATCACGCAATACAATGGTGGAGTAAATTCCTTCCAGTGCCTGATTAATACCTGAGACATTGAATTGAAACTCCTTAAGGACAGGCATTCCTCCAAATTGCAAATATTTTTGAAACTTTTCTTCTATCGAAATTTCAGGGTTAAATTCATAAAATGTAAGGAACTCTTTAAAGGAGAGCGGAAGAACACGTATTTCTATATATCTGCCTGCTAGCAAAGTTGAGAATTCACTGGATAACAAATATGCGTTTGAACCAGTAATGTAAATATCTACATCAAAATCAATACGAAAAGATTCAATTGCCTTTTCCCAATGTTCCACTGTTTGTAGTTCATCAAAAATTAAATAGGTTCTTCCATTATGAGAAATCCGCTCACTAACATAGTCATAAAAAGTAAGATAATCTGTTAAATCACGATAACGCAATGACTCCAGATTCATGTGAATAATGTTTGCTTCTGGAATTCCGGTATCTAATAAATGTTGATGAAATAGATCAAGGATAGATGATTTTCCCGATCTGCGAATTCCAGATACAATCTTCACAAGATCGATATCTTTGTTCAGGATCAATTGATTTAAATATTCAGGACGATCAACAAGTTCCTTCATCACTGCATTCCTCCTCTCACAGTTTCTTTTATTTATATTATAGTCTATTCTCAGAGAAATGCAATTTTTCAGATATCAGAGTCAAAAACTTTTGCAACAAGATATTTTTTAGACTTGCAATTTAGAAAGTTCGGGATATCACAGACCTTGATATTCTATTTCAATTAGCCGATAAGATTCTTTTGCGTATGCACACATATATTCAGGTACCGCATCATAACTGCCTTCTTCTAATAAAGCACTGGCACAGCAAGTACGACAAATCGGACGATATCGACATGCACTGCATTTTGCACTGGTACGGATTTCTGATACGGCAGAAGATATTTTTTTCCATGCGGAGGAAAATCCTTCTTCAAATACAGAAACAGAAGGTTCGCTCATGACCACACATGGTCTCATGAATCCCTGCCAATTGATCGTAAATGAGCAATTGCCAGCCAGACAATGCACTCTTCCTGGCCCTTCCTCTGGAAGAATATGCTCAACCTCAAAGATGATCTTTCGCACATACTCCTCAAACAGTTCTTTGCCCATCTCTTGTTTTAATGCTTGAATGCGTATCCTGGCCGCAGAAATCGGATCAAGCCGAGACTGTTCATCATAAGGGCGATTCCGTTCGCGTATCGCAGGCATCATATACGTATCTACATGCACCGGTATATCCAGATTCTCGCCAAGCGCAATGATCTGCTCGATATCATGCTGGTTCGCTCTAGTCAGCGAGCTGCTTAATTTGACATCTACGCCTTGTTCTTTCAAAAGCTTCACTGCATCCATGACTTTTTCGAATCCGCCAGGATAATGGCAAAGGTCACGATAAGCACGATCATCAGCGCCATATAATGTGATATTGATCCGACGTGGCTTATGCTCACCAAAGAAACTGGCCCATCCTTCATCAATTAAGGTACCATTGGTATTGATCGTGATGACAAAGCCCACCTCTTTCAGCTTTAGATATAATTGTTTAAAGTCTGGATATAACAGCGGTTCACCGCCAGTCAATAATAAAAACAGTGTCCCTGCTTTCCTCATTTCCTCAGCAATATCCAGCCATTCATCCAAAGTATGTAAACTACCCTGAGCTTCCATCTCCGTTCGAGATAACCGTACATAGCACATATCACAGTTCATATTGCATAAAGGCAAAAGCTCGATACTGCCATTGATCGGAATCTTAGAAGCCTTTGCTTTATGAACAAGCCGTCGTTCCAAAGTAGTTGCCCCCTGCATTGGATCCATATACCCACCTCCTAAAAGAAATGACCAGAGAACCCTCTGGCCAATTGTCGCATTGTCGTATTATTGAATAAATGATTAAGATTTTGCAGTTTCCCAAGAATCCATATCAAGATTGTTAGTACAATGTACATTAGTTCCGTTCTCTGTCCAGACGATTACTTTTTCAACATTGTATGGAGGAAAAATTCCCGTTATATAAAATCCATTTTGAAAATCATCGTCTGTTGGCGCTTCATGAGTCTTTCCGCATGCATGATATCCTGCAAGTGTCAATATTTCATCCCCCAACGGATCCCATTCACCATTACTATTTGAGTCTAAATAAACTGTTCCGTTATTTCCATTGCCGGCATTACATTCAAATTTATATACTTTATTCACTTCACCACAAGCCGCAATATATTCATTCGCAGCAAATACTTCGCTCTCCATCATCGGTCTTACATAGTTTTTCATCGTCGATTAACCCCTTTCTGTTCCTCAACTTTTACAAATAAGATTATACTAAGCTTATTATTTAATAAATTTTTCATACTTTCTTAATCTTGTTATAATACTCTTGGGAGGATCGTCATGAAACCATTGCCGATAGGGATTGAAAACTTTAAAGAATTGATTGATCAACAGTATTATTTTGTAGATAAGAGTGATTTGATAAGTGATTTAGCGAAAGAGAAGATCGTCATCTATACTAGACCGAGAAGATTTGGTAAAACACTAGTACTGAGCATGCTTTATTATTTCTTTTCTATTTGCGAGCGGGATAATGCATATCTCTTTGTACATTTAAAGATAGCTGAATATCCAAAGATAATGCAATTTCAAAATCAATATCCTGTTATTTTCATTAGTATGAAAGATTTAAAAAACCGCACCTATGAAATGCAGATCAGAATGTTCAGTCTTTTGATTCAGGAAATCGCAATGAAATTCTCTTTTTTAACAGAAAGTGATGCCCTTACTGAAATCGAAAAGAAGAGATTAAATAAATTGCTTTATGAAAATGCCGATGAATCTGAATTGCAGCTTGCTATTAAGTTTCTGACGCAGTGTCTTTGTCATCATTTCCATAAAAAGGTCATCCTTCTTATCGATGAATACGATGTTCCTTTGCAATCTGCATATTTGCATGGATACTATGACAAGATGGTTGTTTTCCTAGGAAATGTGTTTAGTTCTTCACTTAAAACAAATGATTATCTTGAAAAAGGGATATTGACTGGATGCCTGCGTATAGCCAGAGAAAGCATCTTTACAGGTTTAAATAATTTTTCTGTCTATTCTGTATTGGATGAAACGGCATCAAGTTGTTTTGGATTTACTCAAGATGAAGTGAATGATTTATTAAACGCTTATCAGTTATCCGCTTATTCTAATAAGGTAAAAAGTTGGTATAACGGCTATTTATTTGGAAATACGGAAATCTATAATCCGTGGAGCGTATTGAAATATGTGAACAAACTGCTTACTTCTGAAGATAAGAGTCCTTCAACTTTCTGGGGAAATACAAGCAGTAATGATATCGTATATCAGTATATTCAACAGGCAGATCAACAAATGAAATCTGAATTTGAAGAATTGATAAAAGGCAAAAGTATCGTTAAACATATCAAGCAAGATCTTACTTATCGTGACATGGATGATATCCAAAATATCTATAGTTTTATGTTGATGACCGGTTATTTAAAGGCAATTGGGAAAGAAGGAGCAGATTATCAAATTTGCTTGCCAAACCTTGAGGTTCACGAAATCTTTAAAAATACTTTTGTTCGTTATTTCCAAAACTTCACATCAGTTCGCCGCAATGACTTTGTGCATTGTTTAAAGCATCATGATGTAAACCAAGCACAGTCTTTGCTTAACCAAATGCTTTACCACAGTTTAAGTTATTTTGACAATCATGAGAACTTTTATCATGGTTTTCTGGTTGGTTTGCTTCAAGGATATCACATTAAGTCAAACAGAGAAGCAGGGGATGGCCGTTTTGACCTGGTGATTTATGGAGAAACGATCGATGATCCTTGTATTGTGATAGAATGCAAACATTCTGAAACAATGCGTTCTTTAAAAGCGGACAGCGAAAGAACTGCCCGTCAGATCATAGATAAAAGGTATATCGATGAAATCCTTGATGAAGGATATTTGCAATGTATTGGCTATGGAATTGCGTTCTGCAAAAAAGCTGTTTGATTACATCAGTTTCTTCTCTTACTTAACGCGTTGTATAGGGAATGCTTTATACAATGCTTTTTCTTTGTTCTTTTCATTCACATGCGTATAGATATTCATGGTCGTAGAGATGTTGGCATGCCGCAATATTTCTTGTGCTGCCTTCATATCTGCACCCTTTTCTGCCATCCTGGAAGCAAGCGTATGACGCAGCATATGATAATTAAAATGAATTCCCAGTTGTTTTGATATCTTCCAAAGGGTATATTCCAGCTGCTTTGGGTTGATATAAGAACCATCTTCATCACTGATGACGTGTTTTTGAGGATGAACATCAAACCATTCAGACATGATCGTTTTCAGATCTTTATGAAATGGGAGAATACTTTTAGAGGTCTTGGACTTCATCTCATTGCACACCTTAAGTTCGGTTTGTTTTTTATTCGCATAGACCATTTTCTTATTTACACAGATCGTAGACGATGCAAAGCAAAAATCGTCTTTATCCAGTGCAAACACTTCAGAAATTCTCATTCCGGTATATCTGCCAATATAAAGTGCAGTAATATATACACGGCTTCGATAAGTGTTGATGGCTTGCAGTTCATCGATGATCCTGAAAAAATCTTTATCAGTATATACCTTTGCTTGTGATGAACGCGCGGAGTCTTTGCCTGAAATACGGACATAATTTAATGGATTAGATGAAATATACCCACATTTGATGGAAAACTTAAAGAGCACACTTAACACCTCTTTCAGTTTGTAATTTGTCGCCATACCGATCTGTTCATTTTCATTGAAGTAATTCTGCAATAATCGAAAATCTACTTCATTGACAAGCACAGAACCAAGACGCTGCTCAATATGCTTGTAATAACGATTCTTGTAATCGATGATGGTGTTGTCTTGATAATAGTAAGATGCTTCCAAATTCAGCCACTCATTGAAGATCTGATTCATCGTGACCTTTTGGCCACTGCACATGTAATGCTTCTGATCCAATTCGATTTTCATCTTCTTTTCATAGTACAACGCATCTTCATAAGTATAGAATCCGCTTTTGGTAAACATCTTCTTTTCATCTGTATACCGGTCATGATAACTGAAATAAACCTGGTATGAATAACCATCTGGTGCTTTTTTGCTTGTTCTTTTTCTGATGCTCATAATTTCCTCCTTATTGATGCCTTAGCATAAACACTGATATTGCATCGATATATAAGATTTAAACCATTTATTTTTGCACATTTTTAAAAGCCAAATCAAGCAGAAACCGTACACAATTTTGGATGGTGCAAGGTGTCTTGTTTCTGTCAATCAATTTATGAACATATGTTCAATTTATGAAAGTTTCATGAAATTATCTACATCATTTTGGTGAATTTGATACAAAACTGCCTTTTTTGACGTCCTTTTCTTCCCAATTAATGGTATTTCACTCATTTTCTCAGAATATGGTTGAAAAACACAAGTAAGACTAGTATAATCTTATTTGTAAAAGTTGAGGAACAGAAAGGGGTTAATCGACGATGAAAGACTATGTAAGACCGATGATGGAGAGCGAAGCCTTCGCTGCGAATGAATATATTGCGGCTTGCGGAGACACTGAATATGGAAATTACTTATTTCAGTGTGATGCTCCAGGAGGAAGTTTATATTATTACAAAACCGATTGGTGGGGAAATGAAGAAGCTAAATATATTGGAAGCTATACGCCTTGCGATAGAAAGCATGAAGCATCCGTAGCAAGTGAATTTCCGGACGGATTTGTGGATTATAATCGAAATGGGCGAGAAGATGATGGCGAAGCTGTAATTGTATGGATAGAAAGAGGTCCTTGGGGCGTAATCAGAAATGCACATGCCACAACTAATTTGGATAGAGATTCTTGGGAAGTGTTGAAATCTTAATCGCTAAACTAATAATACGACAATTGGCCAGAGGGTTCTCTGGTCATTTCTTTTAGGAGGTGGACTTATGGATCCGATGCAGGGGGAAACAACTCTGGAACGGCGGCTTGTTCATAAAGCAAAGAATTCCAGGATTCCAATCAATGGCAGTATCGAGCTTTTGCCTTTATGCAATATGAACTGTGATATGTGCTATGTACGGTTATCTCGAACTGAGATGGAATCTCAAGGAAGATTACATACTTTAAATGAATGGCTGGGCATCGCAGAAGAAATGAGGAAAGCAGGAACATTGTTTCTATTATTGACTGGCGGCGAACCGTTATTGTATCCGGACTTTAAACAATTATATCTGAAGCTGAAAGAGATGGGCTTTGTCATCACGATCAATACCAATGGTACCTTAATTGATGAAGGATGGGCCAGTTTCTTTGGTGAGCATAAGCCGCGTCGAATCAATATCACATTATATGGCGCTGATGATCGTGCTTATCGCGACCTTTGTCATTATCCTGACGGGTTTGAAAAAGTCTTAGAGGCAGTGAAACTTTTGAAGAAACAAGATGTGGATGTCAAACTTGGTTCCTCATTGACTAGAGTTAATCAAAATGATGTGAAGCGTATTATCCTCCTTGGAGAAAACTTGGATATACCAATACGTGTAGATACATATATGATGCCTGCGGTGCGTGAGCGGAATCGCCCCTATGATGAACAGTCTAGGCTTGATCCGGTCTCTGCGGCCAGGATACGCATTCAAGCATTAAAACAAGAGATGGGCAAAGAACTGTTTGAGGAGTATGTGCGAAAGATCATCTTTGAGGTTGAACATATTCTTCCAGAGGAAGGGCCAGGAAGAGTGCATTGTCTGGCTGGCAATTGCTCATTTACGATCAATTGGCAGGGATTCATGAGACCATGTGTGGTCATGAGCGAACCATCTGTTTCTGTGTTTGAAGAAGGGTTTTCCTCTGCATGGGAAAAGATATCTGCGGCCGTATCAGAAATCCGTACCAGCGCAAAGTGCAATGCATGTCAATATCGCCCGATTTGTCGTACATGCTGTGCCAGTGCTTTATTAGAAGAAGGAAGTTACGACGCAGTTCCTGAATATATGTGTGAATATGCTAAAGAATCTTATCGATTGATCAAAAATGAATATTCAATGCTAGAGTAAATTTGGATTTCATATGAATCTTACTCCTTGATTTTATCTGACTATCAAGGAAAAATAATTAAAAAGCATCTTAGGACATGATTAATGTGTTTCGACTGCTATAGATATAGCAGCTAAACACAAGCATGTTAAAGATGCTTTTTTGATTTTCTATTGATCTGTTATGGGATCATTTTTCACTGTTTATGATCGATTGATATGGTCGCTGCTGGCACTTTGCACGTAGCCCCAGTGGTTCCATCTTCTTGTTCCATTACTGGTATACCAGTAGATGACATCACTACCTCTTCCGCCGTTACCGTCTACTATGCCATTGTGGTTAACATCGATCCAATCATCAAATCCTCCTGTTAATTCACCTTGGTCACTGCTTGTTTCCATAAGAAATTCGAGGTTTGAACCGTCGCTGTTTCCACGGAAATAGTTGTTGCTGGCATTGCGGCAATCACCATTGTGGCTGAATACCTTGTCATATGGACCTTCAACACCGCTCCACCTATCGATAGATGGTGCATTTGAGTGATGATTATAATAAGTTGTGTTATTACTGCAAGCCACTTGCCAGCACACGGCAATATACTCATTCGGCGTAAACACTTCGCTTGTCATCATCGGTGTTACATATGCTTTCATCGTCGTCTCCCCTTCCATATCTTGATCAGCATTCATTCTAATGCGCAGATGTGAGCTGTCAGTAAATGGAAAACGAAAATGGGATGAAAATCGGGTGAACAACCGTATAATAATCAGGAAGGTGAGCTGGTGGATGAAGCAGAAGTATGTGAAGCCGGATATCCGGTTTGTGCCTTTGCATGATCAGCCTGATCTGATGGAAGAATGGCTGAGGCATCATGTGGAGGAAGGTGAGGAGCTGGCGCAGGAAAGAGATGGTGTGGAGCAGCGGAAAGCACATGTTGAATCGCTGGAAAAGAAGTGACCGCAGTGATATGCAGATTCTTGCATTCTGCGGTTTTTATATGTCGTGGTAAACGCTTCCGGGAAAGGAAAAGGCAGTGTCTTGGTTGTATAAAATTTGAAGTATGATAAAATAGATAAGTCTGAAAAAATGACGGATACAGGAGGTAGATATGGAAGAGTTTCTGACCTTGCTGAAAGATGCGCGGCTTGGCCGAGCTTCAGAACCCAGAGAAGTTGATTTTGCCAGACTGTTCATATCCGCACTGCAGCATGATGTGGTCGCACTCCTATATGATCAGCTCTATCGTTTTCCGAACTTTCCGGAAGATCTGCAGCCGCAGTGGAAGAAGATGGCGATCCGCACCAACGCGA
>ULOS01036970.1_pt1 | contig 10813 bp, 9 predicted proteins | sample 1952701 | NCBI WGS metagenome assembly ULOS01 (sample SAMEA4835607, study PRJEB28245) | human gut metagenome | biome: gut microbiome; material: fecal sample | place: Denmark | collected 2008 | reverse complement strand
CAGTCCGTGGCGGTCTGGAATTTCCATGAGGCACGCTGGCGGGATCGTCCCCGCCTGCTATGTGAGTTACGTATTACCTATACGGATGGTACGACGGAGGTGATTGGCTCGGACGAGACTTGGAAGACTTCCACCGGGGCCTATACCTATAATAATATATACAGCGGCGATAAATTCGATGCCCGGCTGGAAGAGGCCGGATGGAAAACCGCTCATTTCGACGATAGTAAATGGGAAGCGGCACTTCCGGCGCAGGCTCCGGCACCTCTGTTGGTAGCCCAGCAAATGCCGGGAATCCGTATCACGGAAGAGGTGAGACCCGTGTCTATGAAACGTTTCTCCGATCAATTATACGTATATTCTTTCCCGAAGAACATGTCCGGCCTTTGCCGCTTAAAGGTGAAAGGCGAGGCGGGAACCCGTATCACGTTAAAACATGGTGAGTTGTTGAAGAAAGATGGTCGCTTGGAGCAAGGCAATATCAATGTATATTATCATCCGGTCAAGCCGGACGAGGTATTCCAGATGGATGTCTTTACCTTGAAAGGTACGGGAGAGGAGGAGATCTTCATGCCTTCCTTCTCTTATCACGGTTTCCAATACGTGGAGGTGGAGAGTAGCCGTCCCGTTACTTTAACGGAAGAGAACTTGACCGGCTTGTTTATGCATACCGATGTCCGTCCGTCCGGTTCCTTCGCTTGTTCGAATCCTCTATTGAATAAGATATGGGAGGCTACGATGCAGGCTTACCGTAGTAACCTGCACAGTATCCCGACCGATTGTCCGCAACGGGAGAAGAATGGCTGGACAGCCGATGCACATATTGCGATCGACCTCGGTTTGCTGGGCTTCGATGGTATCACGCTTTATGAGAAATGGATGGATGACATTATCGACAACCAGCGTGAGGCGGGTGAGATCTCCGGTATCATCCCTTCCAGCGGTTGGGGATATGGCGAGTGGCCGGGTCCGGTTTGGGACGCTGTCATGTTTATCATCCCGAACGCCTTGTATGATTATTATGGAGAGTCTCGCAGTATAGAACGCTTATATCCTACGATGCTGCGATATCTGGATTATTTGAAGACGAAAGAGAAAGACGGTTACTTGCCTTTTGGCTTGGGTGACTGGGTGTATTGGAAAGCTACGACGAATAATGAATATACCTCTACCGCCTACTATTATCTGGATTATAAGTTGATGGCTCGCTTCGCCTCTTTACTGGGCAAGGATGCCGCTCCTTATCAAGAGAAAGCGAATACGCTCAAATCCTTGATCAACCAGAAGTTCTTCAACCCCGAGACCGGTGTGTATGCCGAAGGGACCCAAACGGCGCAAGCCTTGGCCTTGTATCTGGGACTTGTACCGGAAGGAAAGGAACAACTCGTGGCGGATAAGCTGCGTGAGGTGGTAGCAGGAAATAACTATTTCTTGGACTTCGGTCTTTTAGGCAGTAAGACCGTTCCGGCCATGCTTACGAAATATGGCTATATCGAGGATGCCATGAAGATGATCACGAAGACCGAGGCACCTTCTTGGGGATATTGGGTAGAGACGATGGGTTACTCCACATTGCCGGAGACGTGGACACTTAGTCCGAAGTTTGCCGACGCTTCCTTGAACCATGTCTTTATGGGAGATGTCTCCGCTTGGATGATGAACCAGCTGGCCGGTATCAATCATGACGACTCGGATCCGGGCTTCCGTCATATCCGTATCACTCCTCATTTCGTGAAAGAACTGGATTGGGCGAAAGGTGAGTACCATTCCGTACGCGGCCGTATCGCCAGCGAATGGAAACGGGAAGGGGATAAGGTTATGCTTACCGTGACGATTCCGGCTGATTGCTCCGCCGATATCGTGGTAGGCGATCAGACCGAGACCGTATCCGCCGGTACGCATACATTTACATATCCCGCTTAATATACTTAGTTGTAGAGACGGGGCGTGCCCCGTCTCCCACCGGCTGATAGTATCTTTAAGTTACCTTTTTGGGGGATGAGACGGGGCACGCCCCGTCTCTACAACCAGATAATTATAAACTGTTGAACTTTAAAGATTAAATTTATGAATAAGCTACTCATTGCCTTCTTTTTGTTCCTCTTGCCTTTCGGCTGGATAAAGGCGACAGCTTCATCTCATCCCGAATCCTTCCCTTGGAAAGCCCAATGGATCAATACCGAGCGTTGCCAAAGCGCTACGAATACTTGGTTGATCTACCGTAAATCATTCGCTGTGACGGATGTCCCGAATCAACTCATCGCCCGTATCGCCGCCGATTCCAAGTATTGGCTTTGGATCAACGACCAACTGGTTGTCTTCGAGGGTGGCTTGAAAAGAGGACCTTCTCCTTCCGGGACTTATTACGATCCGGTAGATATCGCCCCTTACCTGACAAAAGGTTCGAACACCATCGCTATCTTACTCTGGCATTTCGGGAAAGACGGTTTCAGTCATATCAACAGCGGGAAAGCGGCTTTGTTATTCGAGGCGATCGCTCCGGGACTGGAGATCGTCTCCGATGCGAGCTGGCAGTGCGCCTTGTATGAGGCCTATCAAAATACCGACGCCCCTTTCCCGAATTACCGTATGCCGGAGAGTAATATCCGCTTCGATGCCCGTCAAGCGATAACAAACTGGAACCGTACGAGTTTCGAAGGTTCCCTTCCGGGGGCGGTCTGCGTCGGTAAGGCGGGGAAAGCTCCTTTCGGGGAGCTGGTGGAACGTCCGATACCCCAGTGGAAAAACAGCGGCCTGTTATCCTATGTATCCGTCCGGGAATCCTTGAAAGGCGATACCTTGTTCTGTCGTTTGCCCTATAATGCCCAGATCACTCCGTATCTGAAAGTAGAGGCGGAGGCCGGGAAGACTATCCACATCCGGATGGATAATTACGAGGGAGGAAGCGAGCGCAACGTACGTGCCGAATATATCACCCGTGAGGGTGAGCAGGAATACGAAAGCTATGGCTGGATGAACGGCCATGAGGTCTATTACATCATCCCCGAGGGCGTGAAGGTGCTGGATGTGAAATACCGTGAGACCGGTTACAACACGGACCTCGCGGGCTCTTTCCATTGTGACGACCCGTTCTACGACGAGCTTTGGCAACGTTCTGCCCGCACCTTATACATAACGATGCGTGATAATTATATGGACTGTCCGGACCGTGAACGTGCCCAATGGTGGGGTGACGAGGTGAATGAGCTAGGCGAGGCTTTCTACGCCCTTTCTCCGTCCGGGCAGAAACTAGCCGTAAAAGGCATCCATGAATTAATGAATTGGCAGCGGGAGGACGGAACGCTCTACGCTCCGGTTCCGGCGGGTAATTGGGATAAGGAGCTTCCTTTACAGATGTTGGCGTCTATCGGTTGGTACGGTTTTTATACGCAATATTATTATAGTGCCGACAGTAGTTTCGTCCCGGTGATATACGACCGGATGCGCCGTTACCTGCACGAGGTCTGGCAAGTCGATAAGAGTGGCTTGGTGATCGAGCGTCAAGGCGCTTGGAGCTGGGGCGACTGGGGCGAGCATGTCGATATGGGCGTATTGACCAACTGCTGGTATTATCTGGCCTTGAAAGCGGAGCGAGCCTTCGCCCTGCAACTCGGCAAGGATAAGGATGCCGATGAGATCTCCCAGATGATGCGTAGCATAGAACGTTGTTTCGACACGAAGTTCTGGACAGGTTCCGCCTATCGCTCCCCCGGCTATAAAGGGGAGACGGACGATCGCTCCCAAGCCATGGCGGTTGTTTCCGGGCTGGCCTCGAAAGATAAGTATCCGGCGCTGACGAAGGTGCTTAAAAAGGAGTATCACGCCAGCCCTTATATGGAGAAGTATGTCCTAGAGGCCCTTTTCCAGATGGGCGAGCCGACGTTTGCCTTGGAACGGATGAAGCAACGTTACACCCGTATGCTGGATTATGCCGAATATACGACCTTGTTCGAGGGATGGGGCATCGGAGCCGAGGGCTTCGGTGGCGGCACGATCAATCACGCTTGGAGCGGTGGCCCGCTTACCTTATTGAGCCAGAAGGTCTGTGGTATCGAGCCAACCTCTCCCGGCTTCCGTACCTTTAAGATTGCGCCTCAACTGGGTTCCTTATCGGAAGCCTCTGCCAGTCTAGAGACTCATTATGGAACCATCCAAGTAAGTATCAAGAAGAAAGGCAAGCGAATGAAGTTCGATCTCCAAATCCCGGAAGGCACCTCCGCCGAACTGATAAAGCCAAATGGTACCCGCAAGCATCTCGGCCCGGGGCACCATCAAGTGGATTAGTGATCTGTGTGTTTGTTATATTTCTCAAAAACAGAAGCAAAGAATAAATATTTTGGTAAAGAACGGAATTTATCCTACATTTGTAATATATAAGTATTATATCGAAGGATATGGAAAAAGAGAAAAATAGCAAGATTACCAGAGAAGAGGCTTTGCGTCGGTTGGAGACCGCACGGAAGCTGAAGCGAGAGTATGTAGCTAAACTGGAAAAAGAGATGAAAGAAGAGTTTAAGAAACGTACAGGGCAAGAAGCTACTTATTTTGAAGTATGGTAAGCCTTAACCTTGAACGTATAAATTCTAATTCTCCTTATGCGGTAACAGCTCTTAGGGATTCTATGTGTTTCCGGTTTGTTACGGACTTTGGTGTGATTTATTATGTCAGTTTTCTTGAGGACGAATTGATGCTTAGTGATGAATCCTATCAATTTATTATTGCTAATACGAATAATAGAAAGTCTCCTCGTGATTCTAAGTTGAGGCGGGCGATAATGGCGATAGTCTATGAGTTTTTCGAATGTTCTAATACAACTCTGTTGTATATTTGTGAGACAGGAGATAGCAAGCAGAGTATGCGCAATCGCCTTTTTGAGTTTTGGTTTCATTCCTCGCCGCGTAAATCTGATTTCGCTTTCATGTCTGCGGACATCCGAGATGCAGATGGGATACAGAATTATGCGGCGATTATTATTCGACTCGATAATCCCAATTTGAAGTCTATAGTCGTGGAGTTTACTGAAACAATACAAATGCTTAGTCAAAAGCCGGAGTAAAATGTATGTGTTTTCTCCGGCCCGGGGCACCATTGGGTGGATTAGTGATCGCCCTCTGTTTTCCTGCGGACATACACCCGGTGGCTTCCATAACCCGATATGGTGATCCCACTCGCCGGATCGCTGCTGAGGCGTAGTAGCTCCCGGTTCGCGCTACTGCGTTTTAGTCCGGTGATAGCCATGTAGTCTTGTATGCGCAGGAATGGGTGTTCATCAAGGTAATCCAATGCCCGCGTCCGGCGCTCCTCTTCGGTGAAGGGCGATTTCCATACACGGCTGATACCTCCCCGTCTTAAGTCGCAACGCAGGTTAGTTTCCCGTACCAGTTCCTTGTCGGCCCGGTAGTTGATGCCATTCACCTCGATGCTCCGTGCGTTACGCTTCGGTTCGTCACCATCCAGCGAGTCGATCTCCTTGTCCTTCACCACGCCTAGGCGGGGCGTGAACGTACCGATGCCATCCAACGTGACCGACTGCCCTTCCGCCATGCAATAGGCCAGATGTTCCGCTACTGTCGTCATCACTTGCATAACGTTACCCTTGCTCAAGCCCGATCCGGGGTAGGTGATCCGTTCCACGAAATCCTCCATGTCCATGTTCCGTTGTATCTTCATCCGATAATACACAGGCTTTTCCCCCGTCCTGTTCAGGTCGCACATCTCTTGTTTGATATATTCTGCCATAACTGCTACTAGGTATAATTGTTCGTATTTTCCAGTAAAAAACATTCTTCTTACTATATACAAATATACTTATTACTTGATCTATTTCCAAATTATTGCCGTGAAATGTATAGACCACGTCGTGATTTGTATATTCCACGTCTTGATCTGTGCGGACCACGTCGTGGTTTGTGGAATTATACAGTATGCGAACAAGAATCCATAAGCTATCGAGCAAGAATTCATATAGGAGTAGAGCGTTTTTTGCTTAGGGGAGTAGAGGGTAGACAGGAAGGTAAAAGAACGTATGCCGCGTAAAAATGTACGTCCGTATACCTTATATCCGCGTATTTATGTATATTTGTATGGCGAATTGGTGCTGAAAAATGTGATGATTAGCTATATTTATCTGCGTAAAAATGTTGTATTCATATGGAAAGAACTGTTTTAAAGGAACTTATTGAATGGAAAGAAAGAGCGGACAGAAAACCTCTTATCCTTAATGGTGCCAGACAAGTGGGCAAGACTTGGTTACTCCATGAGTTTGCCAGGCTTGAATATAAGAAAGAGGCTTATGTCGTATGTCGTAAGAACAATCTTGCCCGGCAGCTTTTTACGCAGGACTTTGATGTGGAAAGAATTTTGCGTGGTCTCCGTGCCATGACTTCGGTGGATATTACTCCGGATGATACGCTCGTCATTTTGGATGAGGTACAAGATATTCCGGAGGTATTGGAGGCGTTGAAGTATTTTAAGGAGGAAGCTCCAGACTACCATATCGCAGTGGCGGGTTCGCTTTTGGGAATTTCTTTGCATGAGAATATATCATATCCGGTAGGCAAGGTTAATGTCATCAACCTGTATCCTATGAGTTTCGAGGAATTTCTTATGGCGAAAGGAGAGAAAGAGGCATGTAAATTACTTATGAGCCGTGACTATGTGATGATGAGTTTGCTGCATGAGAAGTATGTGGATCTTCTCCGCCAGTATTATTATGTGGGAGGCATGCCGGAGGCTGTTTCCAAATACGTGGAGACCGGAGCTTTACGGGAGGTAAGGCGTATCCAGCAGGAGATTCTCCAAGGTTACGATCTTGATTTCTCGAAACATGCGCCCAAAGAGCAAGTACCGCGTATCCGGATGGTTTGGAACAGTGTGCCGTCTCAATTATTCAAGGAGAATAAGAAGTTTATCTATGGCGCTTTACGTAAAGGCGCGAGGGCCAACGACTTTGAGCTTTCCATACAATGGCTTGTCAATGCGGGTTTGTTGTATAAGGTACCTCGATGCGCAAAACCCGAGTTGCCGCTCGCTGTTTACGAGGACTTATCGGCTTTCAAGCTTTATATGGTAGACCTTGGCTTGATGGGAGCGATGGTCCAGACCGATCCTGCGCAAGTCTTGATAAAGAATGATATATTCAAGGAGTATAAGGGGGGACTAACTGAGCAATACGTTTTGCAACAGATGAAAAGCAAAGGCGTGTCTCCCATTTATTATCATACGGCGGACAATTCGCGCCTAGAGCTTGATTTCATCATCCAGCGGGGAGCGGAAATGATCCCGATAGAAGTGAAGGCCGAAGGAAATGTCCGGGCTAATTCCTTGATGAACTTATTGGACAAGGTACCAAGCCTGCATGCGGAGCGATATTCCATGCTGCCTTACAAGGAGCAAGGCAACCTGACGAATATTCCTCTTTATGCGGTATGAGATAGCAAAGGGCTGATCCCGGTTTTCGTCATCGTCTACGCCCAAGGCGATGACGATACGGGAAAGCATTATCTACTTGCCTTTCTGTCGCTTGGTGACTGTGAATTTAGAGTATTTCTCATACTTGGAGCCTTTGGAGAATATATCCGGCATATGTCTCGCCGCAAACCGTAACTTCTCCTCATCCGTATGGAAATCCTTTCCTTCGCAATATTTCTCTATGTCCTTGGCGGCCTCAAGAAAAGCGTCCTTTTGGGATTCGGTCACGATCGGTAGCTCCGTTGAGTCCGCCTCTATTGCGTTTCTCGGATCTGCCGGTGCGATCATAAAGATCTTTTCGTTACATTCCCCCATCTTGATGTGAAACTGCACGTATTGCTCATCGGTAAGCTCAAGGAAATCTTCTTCTTTAAGGATAAATCCATATTGGAATGTTAACTGCATGGCCTGCCCGCCCCAACCGAATAGTAAATCAAAAATATCCATAGCGTAAATTTTTATAAAGTTATTAATGTCCTAGCATGAAACCTAGGCTAAGGTTTGGGGCAAAGGTAATGGATATTTATTTGGTCGGGCCTATTTAATAGATATAATAGGAGGGATGATGGAAATTTGCTATATTTGCGCTATTCCCTTCATACAGACACCTATTAATGATGTAGTGTGGTTGTGTTGTGATATGAAAAGATATTAAACAGATGACAGATGGCAAGCTTGAAAGATAAGGATACGGGTAAGATTGAGATACTCTTGGAGGATGGAATGAGCAAGGCGATGGCGCAAGCTCCGATTGTGGTATCTGCTAGCAGAAGTACGGATATTCCTGCCTTTTACAGCGATTGGTTTTTTCATCGCATGAAGGTGGGATATTCCGCTTGGACAAATCCATTTAATGGGGTGAGAAGTTATGTGAGCTACGCGAGGACTCGCTTTATTGTGTTTTGGTCGAAGAATCCTCGTCCCCTGTTGGCTCATTTGGATGAACTTGAAGAGCGAGGTATAGGTTGTTATATCCAATTAACTTTTAGAACTTTCAAAAGGAGGAAAGCAAATGAACGAAAACAAGACATCGTGTGCGCCTGCTGACAATCAGCAAACACTTTGGGACAGAATAGACTGGACTAAAGCGGAGTTGGCTGTCAGAAAGCTACAAGCACGAATTGTAAAGGCTCAGAAGGAAGGCAGATACAACAAGGTGAAAGCCTTGCAGTGGACGCTGACCCACTCTTTTTACGCAAAAGCCTTAGCCGTAAAGAGAGTTACTTCTAACGGAGGTGGCAACACCCCCGGAGTGGACATGGAAACATGGGAGAAACCCGAAGCAAAAACACAAGCGATAAGCGAACTCAAACGCAGAGGCTACCAGCCGAAGCCATTGAGAAGAGTCCACATCAAAAAGAGTAATGGCAAACTGCGACCGTTGGGAATACCGACAATGAAAGACAGAGCCATGCAAGCACTCTACCTTATGGCATTAGAACCAGTGTCGGAAACAACAGCCGACTCACGTTCATACGGTTTCCGCAAGGAACGCCGCTGTATGGACGCGGTAATGCAATGCCATAACATTCTCCGAAAAGGCTATTCTCCCGAATGGATTCTGGAGGGTGACATAAAGGGGTGCTTCGACCACATCAGCCATGAATGGCTGCTTGCCAACATCCCTATGGACAAGGCAATACTCCGAAAATGGTTGAAATGCGGCTATATCTTCAACAAACAGATGTTCCCGACAGAGGAGGGAACGCCACAAGGTGGCATTATCTCTCCCACGCTTGCCAATATGACATTGGACGGATTGCAGAAAGTCCTTGCAGAGAAATATAAACGAGTTAGAATCAAAGGTAAGTTATATTCGCCAATGGTGAATCTTGTCCGTTACGCTGATGACTTTATAATTACCTGCGAGAACCGTGAAACACTTGAAAAGGAAATCAAGCCATTGGTAGCCGACTTTATGTCTGAAAGAGGTCTGACCTTATCAGAAGAAAAGACGGTGATAACCAATATCCGTGACGGTTTCGATTTTCTCGGTTTCAACATCCGCAAATTCGGCAATGAAATATTGACCAAGCCGACCAAGAAAGCCGAAAAACGCTTTATGGAGAATATCCGTAAGGTGACAAAAGGTCATAAGGGTTGCAAGCAGGAATCATTAATCAGGATGTTGAATGCTAAAATTCGAGGATGGGGAGCATATTATCAGCATGGGGCGACACGTGATTCTTTTCACAGAATCGACCATCAGATATTTCTCGCCTTGTGGCAATGGGCTAAACGCCGTCATTCCAAGAAAGGGAAACAGTGGATAAAAGACCGCTATTGGCACAATATCCGAGGGAACAGCTGGACTTTTGCGGCTAAGTTCAAGAAATCAAACGGCAAAGAAGACCAACTTACCTTGTTGAAACTGGCATCTTCGTTTCCTTTTCTGCAATATACGCAGATAAGGGGGGACATGAATCCGTTTGACGCAGACTGCCGCCTGTACTTCAATAAAAGAATGAAGTCAAAGATGCTTGTGACGCTGAAAGGACGTAAATCCCTGCTTTACCTATGGGAAAAGCAAGGTCGGAAATGTCCGATATGTGGTGAACCGATTGACACGCATAAGGCATGGAATGTAATGCCGACCGTACAAGACGGACGGAAATGCAATCTGTTGGTTCATGATGAATGTTTCAAATTATCCCGTAAAAACAATGGAAACAAGAAGTAGGATGAGCCGGTCTCTGCACACGAACAGAGACTTTGAAAAGCTTGAGCCGTATGAGGGGAAACCCTCACGTACGGTTCTGAGGGGGGAAGAGGGCAGTAATGCCCTTGACCTACCCGATCGACCTGCTGACATGGAGCAACGCAATGGCAGGGCAGTACGCAAAGGCAACACTGTAAAGCTGTGGGGTGACAATGTGGTGGATATCGTAATTTATGGTACGGAAAAGACCCTCGACGCCTACAAGTTTAATCTGTTGAAAAACAAGCAGATGTTTATCAATCAAATTAACAACGGCACAATCGCCGTGCGCCGTATTGACGAGGGAGGCATGGATGAGGACAGCGGTATGAACTTCGCCGAGTTCGTGGCTATTCTGTCAGGCAATAACGACTTGCTGAACAAGACGAAGCTCGACAACAAGATTATGCAGCTTGAAAAGGAACAGGCTATTTTCAAGAAAGAACGCATCCGTGCCGAGCGTAAAATAGCTACCTGTCAGGAAGAAGTCGAAAAGGCAAAGCGTACTGAGGCCGATTTCAAGAGGGATTTGGAATACATCAACTCGTATAATGGGGCAAAGGCAACCCTGCTTTTAAACTTACCGCAAGCCAGTACCGAGGAAGTTGGTCGGGAGTTGCACCGTATAGCCAAGACCTACCGCAA
>ULOS01006519.1_pt1 | contig 11144 bp, 5 predicted proteins | sample 1952701 | NCBI WGS metagenome assembly ULOS01 (sample SAMEA4835607, study PRJEB28245) | human gut metagenome | biome: gut microbiome; material: fecal sample | place: Denmark | collected 2008 | reverse complement strand
GTAGCGGCTTTTTCTTCTTTGCCACGAGCAAAGGATCCACTAGCCATATAGTCTTTCATGATCTGAATGCCATCTTTATCTTTAAAGTTGATGCCGGCAACTTCATCAAAAGCTACACAATCCCATAAGCCAACAAGTCCTACTTGTTTCCTGCTCATGTTATAGAAAAGATTAGCAACGGTTGTTTGTCCACCAGACACTAGGATACTATTTGGTGATATCTCTTTATAAACATAAGATTTACCAGTGCTTCTTGGCCCTAATTCACATAAGTTATAGTTATTTTCCACAAGTGGAACTAGACGCAATAAAAGTAACCATTTTTCGCGATCATTTAATTCATCCGGTTCCATTCCAATCGAACGCAGCATGATATCGATCCATTCATTCTTTGTAAAGTACTTTCGTCCTTCTTGAAGATCTTTGATATCAACATGAGGCATTTGGATCGGTTGTAACTTTAATATACGAATTGGTGTGCCTTTCTTGTCTTCTTCATCAAATTGATATTCTAGATTGACCATACACCAGATTCCACCACAAAGAAGACGATCATATTGGGTTGGATAATCTTCGGAAATTGGTACGTTTTTAATTCCTAGGTTAGAGAATTCAGCTTCATAGGTATCATTTTTAATATTCAGATTGACAGTAATTTTATCAATGACAGAATAGGTTCCTTTTTGACGTAATACTGATAAGATTTTTTGTGCTTCATCAGGGCGAACGAAGTTATCAGCTAATATCTTCTTAACCTTAGCTACGCCAGATTCAATAACATCTTCTTCATCGGAACAACAATATTGTCCAAGCAAAAACTCCAGCACATAGACTGGTACATTGGCCCCTTCCTTGATCTGCTTTGCCAAGTCTTTTCGAACAATCTTGCCACTAAAGTGTTCTTTTAGCTTTTCTTTTATTTCAAACCTATCTGCCATTTCTTCCCCTCCTAACGCAAGAGCGATTGCTCCTATCAGAAATCAAACTCATCAAAAGCCATTGGAATATCAATCTGGAATTCTTCCTTGGTTGGTATTTGAAGCCCTTTTTCATCTTGTATCACAAGATAATATAAATCACGACTTGAGAATTTAATTGGTTTTAAATTGAATGTACATTTAAATTCACGATCTTTATTATTCTCACTAGTGCGATCTGCAATGATCTTTTGTTTATCACTAACAGCTTGTCCTGCCACATCTGTAATAAAGACATCATAGGTACAAGGTACATAATTATTCGCCACAGCTTCTTTTTGATAGAAACGTAAGTTAAATATTTTATTGGATATCTTTCGACTTGAAGATAATAAAGATAAAGTAACTGGTTTAGTATCAATCTTATCTTTATTTTGGATATAAGACTTATAGCCAGATCTTAAATAACGATAAGTGATTACCGGCACAACCATCTCTTGGAGGCTGATGCCACCATGAACAAAGTTTTGTCCACCAGCTCCTTTGATACGGATGTTTTCTCTTGGTGCAAAGCTTAAAACACCCTCATCATTCATAAAAGATTTAACATTGATCAAGAAATCAGGATCAGCCTTTTCATCCGTTAAAACATAACGTCTTCCCTGCTCGATGATATCTTTCGCAAAAGAAGTACGATCCATCTTATCATCTTCTCTTAATGGTTCATAAGTATATAAGAAACCATGATCTGCAGTTATTACGATATTGATACCACTTAAAGTTGAAGTGATGATATTGATCAAATTCTTGATCTCTTCAATTGCTGTATCACAAGCAGAAAAGACAGAAGTATCATCATTATGACTGGCACTATCGATCGTATCATGATAGATATAAACAATATCTTTACCCTTTACCGCATCGCGTTTTTCTTCGCGCTTCATGGTAATAAAATCTTTATAACGCAAAGCGACGCTATTGGAATTTGAAAGTTTTAATACTTCATCACGATCACTCATCTCGGTCGTGTGGCCATCGGCCAAGACTTTCACACTTCCATTTTTAACTTCCACACTTAATTTATTCTTTGGAAGTAAGGCTGCCATACCAAACTTAGTAATCGTTGGGAAAACACCTTGCATCGAAGATAATTCCACTTTCGAGCGATCCAGTTCCAGATCTTTGACTAAACTACTTGCCACTTCATAACGCAAAGCATCAGAGATAATGACATAGATCTTTCCTTCAACATTCTTTACATGGTTCAAATAGAAATCTTCTTGTTTCTCAATTCCTTTTACATAACCAAACTCCACAAGATCTTTTTGAGCAATATTTGTCCAATTCTCAGCTAGATCGTTTAAAAACCAATTCTTATATTCTTTTTCGACTGTTTCCGCAACTAATTTAAAATCATCATCGAGTTTTGGATTAGCTATCATAAATGATTTAGAGAAAGCATTATGGAAATAGCGATAATAAGTATCCATCAAATAATAATCATTAGTATATGCATCCCAAATCTTCTTTGCTTCTACTAGATGGAATCCCCTACGATGTTCTTCATAGAACAATTGCATATTACATACTTGAAGAAGTCCGTCATAGTAACATTCAAATCGTTCATACCATGCGCAAGTTCTTCGTTTTTCAATGATTGAAATAAAACCTTTGGAATCAATTGAATGATCTACCACACTCTTCATCATCTTAGAAATGATGATCTCATCAACACAAGGTAAACATTCAATATCTAATAAATCGCTATTTTCAAATCTTTCAAATCGATTATATAAAGAAAGCTTAACTTCTGTATAACGAGCAATTTCATACAACAGATCTTTTTTGCCAGAATGTAACCACTCCGATATAAAGTCATAACAGAAACTATTTTGAACATCGTTGTAATAGTCATCCAAACCTTCCAATAATTTTGAATTACAAGATTTAGAAACAGCGCTTAACAAGATATGGACATTTAATTCATCAATATTTGTTCCGGTATAGCCTGTTTTTTGATTAACTAATTGCCAAAAAACATCGCTGGCTCCATATTTCAAAAGATCAAGTTTAATTATGTTATTAATATCATCGCCATCTGTTAAAACGGTTTGAATAATGTCCTGAACATCTATTTTTCTTAAACCACAAATGGCACTTAAAACCGCTAAATGAAGCTTATTTGGCGTATCAATATCAATATCAACATTCATCAAAGCAGATCTTCTTGAAACCGCGTTAAAGAACGTAGTATATTCTTTTACAACTTTTCTTAATGCTGGTGTATTTAATATATTCATCTCCTGCATATAACGTGATGTGATATCCGAGCGATACTCTTCACTATATAGCTTAATATCTAAAAACCAGTCTTCTTTCATATCTGAAGTTAACGGATTATATACTAGATAATTCGAATCCAAATCATCATTTGATAATAACTTTTTAGAAATAAATTGATTTGTTTCACTTAGAATCAATACTTTGGCATTAGATAAAGAGAGCTCACTAATTTCATTAATAAACTCTTTGGCTTCATCATTCCAAAAAATGATTCTTCTTTTATAGAACTCTGGCAAAGGTTCATCAAATCTTTGTTCCAGTTCTTTTTTAATATCTTCTAATGCCATAAGTACCTCCCTGATTCCAACGGATAACTAGCCAGATGGGATTTTTCCCATATGATGCGTATCAATACCCTTTAGCGGAAAATAAATTTTGTAATTCGATCGATTGCTTTATTTGTTTCTCGATTAATGTCATCTTTTGTCCAAAATGGTTTAGGATCCTCTTCATATTTAGTTACTAAATAAGTCGCCATAGGATACTTACTATCCCGATATCCTGTTTTATCAATCAGGGATGAGGATATTTTGGTTCTGAACCATTCGTTTCCAATCGAACGATTTATTTTTGCTTCCAACAATATTTTGTTGCCTAGTTTATTTGCATATTCATGGAACTCCTCTTCATCTATCATTCCTGCATCTTTTCTTATAGGCTGCAAGTTAGAACCGCTCGAGGGCATAATGTGCTCAATATCACATGTTGATCCAATTGAGAAATTGTTATTCTTTTCCTTGGCCAATAGATACTCATTTAAATAAACTAAGATATTGCCATCATAATCTTCTATTGATTCTTTGATGGTTTTTTCGTTCCAATTTGTCCGAATATGATCATCAAAATCATTAATAATCTCAGCTTCATCAATTGATTTATCTGCTAATTTAATTTCTTCTCTAAACAAGAATGTTTTAAATAATTTACTGGAGTATCCAACATCAACCAGTTCTAATATTACAAACAAGCGCAAGAAAGCTTCAAGGATTGGTTTAACGCTTTCTTCGTTGACATCTTCTTCGTTAAATCTCAAAAAATAACTGGCCAAAAATAACTTTGAGTTTTCATTATATTTTTGTAAGACCTGAGCTGTAGGATAATTAGAAAACTTTTTTCCACATTTTTACTAACTTGATCATGGTTTTACACATACCAATTGGATCTTGTAATAGTTCCTTATGGATTTCTGTAAAATATCTTCTTAATCCTGGTGTTGTAACATTTACCGATCCCTTTTCATTAACGGTTTCCATGCGACGCTCAAAATACATATATTGCATTAAAATTGAATTGATATCCGCAATACGGCCTTGTTCTAGTTCGGCAACAGAATTATTGAATTCTTTCCACAGTTCTGCAAATTCATTTTGTACACCTTGTTTCTCTGCTTCCGCATATAGTTGAGCAGAAATAATATCCGAATCATAAAGAGGAAGGCCATCGGAATTCAGGGAATTAAACATCTTGATGGCTTGTTCTAGTTTCCAACTCTTGATTTCAATCACTTCGCAATTATCGGTAATGGTTTTAGTGATTTTGTTTACTTCAGACGCCGAAAGTTCTTCCACCTTGTCATAGAAAAATTTAAAATTTCTGAAAAAGTTAGTGTATTTATTATCCTTCTGCTTATATGGGATTGTTATTACCGTGTTTTTTGCATCTTCAAAATCATAGGCTCGAAGAATTGTTGCTAGCTCATCTTTATATTTTTCATTAATCGAATGGTTTTCTAAAATGATCTCATTCTTAAACAGTTCCAGATCTTTATCTTTATCTGGCAATGATGAGATATTTTCAATTTCTGCTCTATAAAGAATCTCCATTATCCTTCGCCTGCGTTCCTGTAACCCTCTACATAAAGGTTCAGAATCAGGATCGCCTTTCGTTTCAAGGATTGCCTTATTAATATGTATTAACAAAGCTTTTAATAAAAGCAAGAAGGTAGTCGTTCTTTGCTGGCCATCGATCAAGCCAAAACGTGTATCATCATCTTGGCAACTAATGATGATCGTTCCAAAAAAGTAACAATCTTTTTCGTCACTTTCCATATAATCATTGATGTCTTGCCATAATTTATCGCAATTCTCTATTCTCCAAGAATAAGCTCTTTGATACTCAGGGATAGTAAAAATAGTATCTTCTTCGAGCCTTAAATAATCTCCAATTTTCATTAACTTTGGTTCAATATTTTTTGCCATAGTGCGCTACCTCATTTATTTAATCTTTGCTAATAAATCTTTAAATTTATCATAATTTTTCTTCACACCATCATCCAGATCCATCGGTTCCATCTTATCTGCCCAATGATGAACAATTTCTTCATACTTTTTAACTTCTTCAGCTTGTGCTTTAAATTTCGTAATTTCTTTATTTAAACGCACCTTTTCTGATGTAGTTAAATCACCATCTAATTGTGCATTAATCACATCTATGGAATGATTCAATCTAGATTGTGTTTCATGAACATAATCCGTTCTTAATCGAGCTATTAAATCTGGTTGATAACGATGGATATACATCAAAGCCTTAAAGCCATTTTTCTTACCACTATCAAACAACCAATAGATAGGACGTTTTTGATAGATCTTACAATGATCCTTATAGAAATCATTTAAGAAATAACTACGTATAACATCTCTAGGATTTCCTTTACCGCCCAATGCAGATGCAATAAATGATAAATTTTCATCTAATGTGGGTTCTCCATAAACTACTTCAATAAATTTAATAAATCTTCCTACAATGTCATCTTCAAAATATTCATCATCACAAATAGGAATAATATTATCTTTATCCGGTATAAATGATTGATATTTACTCCAATCAAATTTACCACCAGCATACGCTAATCCTTTTACATCTAAAGAATAACGACCAAACATACAACCGACAGCATAACTAATCAAAGATTTAACATCTCTTTCCAAATCCGCTTTTCTAACTGTTACATCTTTATCTTCTACATAAGGATCCAATTCATCTTGTAACCCATAAATATCAATAAAGATACGATTTAATTCTTCTTCATTAGCCTTTAACTGATTGAATCGATCATCACATTCTTTAAACCATAATGAATATGATTCAGAAACGGTTGATACATGGTTCTTAACTAATGGATGGCAAGTAAAATCCCATGAAGTTTCATAGGAATCAAAATCAGATTTAGAAATGGATATATTGGAATAAATAATCATTTGTACAAGGTTTTTATAATTGTAATTTAAAATAAGAGGAATTTTAGAAACGTTACCTACTAAATAATGCAATGAGCTATTCATTATTTCAAATAATTTATCTCCTACACAACTATTTAATAAACCCATTATATAGTAAAGATATTTATCACTGAAAACTGAAGGCGATTCAACATTGATTATAAAATGCTCAGGTAGTATCCTTCCACTAAAGCCGCCACTTGTTGTATGAGACCATGTTATACCAGATTTAAAATAAAAGCTCTCTCCCCTTATGACTGATCCACTTTCATTTTTTATAGATTTTCCATTATTTTTCCAATCTATAACATATTCATAGTTACCATACCATTTTCTGTATCCTCCACCTTTTGTGTGTGGATACCATCGTTTATCGAATTGAATATCGCTAGTTGCTTGAAACTCTATATCAGAGTAATCTACCTCAAACCAAAGCTTTAAATACTTATCGTTATGACCTGTTTGCAATCCTGTTTTTACATCAACTATTTCTGATAGTGGAATATTTTCATAAATATCAGTAAAGCATTTGCTAATCCAATACGCAATCGGGCTTCCTGGGATTTTTGAGAAGTTGGTTGCTACTGTTTCATAGAAATATCTACAGTCTTTATTTTGATTAGCTTCTAACACTTTTTGTTTTTGAACTTCCATATCACCTTTAAAATCTTCTAAACGATAATATATACCAGGAACAGTGCTTTTTTTATTTCTAAGTACAAAAGTACAAATATCAACTGTAGCCTCCTTAAAGAAAGCTCCTTTTGCCATCTGAATTAATGTGACGATAGATTTACTATTTATTATGAAATTTCTTAGTTTTTCATATGATTTAATAAACATCCATACATTCGGCGTCATAAATCCTATATATCCATCCTGAATTGTAAAATCGAAATTGCGTCTCATAAATACAGCAAAAAGATCAGTAGAATAATCTTTATAATTATCAACTACAAACTTCTTCAGATTTCCTTCTAATCTTCCCATATATGGAGGATTTGTGGTCACCACTGTATATTGATTACTTAAAATAGAAGCTTGTTTTGTAACGCGTAACATCTTGGGAAGAACATGTTCAATCCAATCTAATGAAAACAAATCATCTGTTCCTTTTTCTTGAATATTAATTAGATATTCTGAAAATTGCTTATAATCTAATTTTTTGATTGATAAAAGCGATCCAATTTCTTTGGCATATTTAAAAGCAGAAACTAAATAGTTTCCAATTTCATTCATTTCTGGATCATTGGTTAATCCTTCATGTTCAAATTGTTCAATATCATTCGTTTCATCAATAGAAGATAGGTTATTCCATACGCCTTGTGTCAATATTCTTCTGTTATAACTTCTAGCTTTCATCATAACCGCAAAATAAGCAAGCTGATAAGCACGGTCATCAATGTCTAGCCCATACAAGTTATGTTGTAGAATATTAGCTGCCGCATCACGATCGGAATATCCACATTCTCTATAGATTTCCATGAGTACATCAAATGCATAAACCAAAATATGACCTGATCCCATACATGGATCAAAGAATTTGATACTTGTTGGATCTACTTTTTCATCAACAATTGGTAAAGATTCATCTTTAGCAGTTGCAAGATATTGTAATTTATCTTTTAATGAGCTATTTGGATTTCTCTCGATCCAATAACGGCCTAGTGAATTGTCAACCATATAACGAGCCACCCAATCTGTCGTCCATAATTGGGTTGCCGCTGGTATATCTTCTTTTTTTATAGTTCCTTTCTTTAATGCACCGGTAACTTCACTATGTCTTTCCGAAATATAGTATTGATATAACCATCCTATCGATTGCACCTGATCAAGCCATGTATCTTCATCAATATCAGAGATCAATCTTCCAATCATACTATCATCTCTTAATAAGTTATCTGGGAATAAAAGTACTTTATAATCCGAGATTTTGGTAAACATACCTGGAAGATATTTACCCATGTCATTACATTGTGCAACCAACAAATATTTATAAAGTTCATCGTCTTTATTTTCTTGGATGCAATTAAAGATATATTGTTTATCTAAGTCATTAAATTCTAGATTTAAAGCTTCTTTTAAGATCTCTGGTTTATATTCATTATTTTCATTAGTGAATACGCGGATTCTTGTAGGAAGATAGTTATTAACTTCCATAAAACGAAACGCAATAAAACGGTTGAACCAGGTATAAGCTACTTCTTCGATTGTTTCATCAAATCCCAGTTCATTTACTTTTTTGATCAGTTCTTGTCTTTGAACTTTTTCTTTAGATGTTAAAAGCCTGGCATTAACACTATCGGCATTAGCATCAATAATTTCATCTTTGGATACACCATATTCAAAAGCTTTGAGTGTAACTTTCTCAATCAATTCATTTCTTGCCCATATGGCGTATTTTTGTATTGCGCTTTTGTTCATACTATCTTATCCTTTCAACAATTCTTCTAAAACAACAGTTTTTTCAACAACTCCTGGATTTTTCGAGCAAAGGATATAAACATCATCATACTTTGTAAACTTTTTTAAAAACTTCTGTTTCTCCTGACTCTTTGAATTCTTTATCTTATCTTTTAACTCTTTTGTAGAATATCCAGCTAAAATAAACAATCCGCATTGGTAATTTCGTTTATCTACAAACAGACACAAAGTAGTAAAATCTTTGATAATTCCACGAATATTTAGATCAGTTTTTACTTCAATAATAATTGCATTATTATTTTCTCCAGGTTCATGAATAACAAAATCAGGTATTCTATTATGCTCTATATCCTTCTCACCTTGGTTTTTCTTAATAATTTCTGGGCTGATAACCAATTGAGAATACTTAAGAATACTATCAAAACTTTTATTTACCCTCATTTGATGATAAAATTCGTAACAAAAATTCCTTTCAAAGATTTTCTTATTAACCTTTGTTCCATCAAGTTGTTTCAAGGAATAATAACTCTTATCAATATTTTTAAGAGATTCCATTATTTGATCAATTATGCAACTGCAGAAGTCATTCATAGCTGGTCCACTACTTGATATCTAATTCATCCACATCACTTAAATAACCTAACAACATCTTGCGAATATCTTCTACATAAGACTCAACGTCATCTTTGGACTTGAGTGTCTTACGAGGGAAGATCGCATTCATATAGAACTCTCTTTTTTTCTTTGGTTTTAGAGGAGTTAATGGGCTAGGTGTTGGATTGTCTTCCATTCTTGAATTCAACATCTGATCCATTTGATCTAGATATCGATCTCTTAAAGATGTTAAAGTTAAAACCTTACTATCTAAAGCTGTTAATGATTCTAAACGTAATACTTCATTACGACGTTCATCAAATGATCTTTTTGCACTATTTAAAACATTTAAAAGTTCTGACTTATCTTTCGCCTTTTCTTCTAATTGATGCATACATTGATCAATCAAAGAACTGATTTCAACACGTTTATTTTTTAATAATTCGTCTCTGGCATCTTTAATAATTGAAATATAGTTATTTAGATCTTTGATACGACTATAGTTATAGGCATTACTTGGTGTAGTGATTTTCTTGATTTCCTCTACAGCATTCTGTACTTCATCTAAACCAATGAAGTAATCACCCTCATATTTAACAGAATCAACAAAGTTTAAACCATTATCAAAGATAGTCTTTTGGGTCGCAAAGAAATTTTCTACGTCAGCCATGTCTTCTTTGCTGTCTAAAAGATCATCTTGAATATCAATTAAATAATCAACTAAAGCGATATTATCACTGGAATGAAGATGAATATCATCAATCAAACGAACCGCTGTATCCACTATTGCCTTACCCGGATAATTGTGTTGGGCATATTCTCTTTGATAATTCATATAATGGCTTCTTTGATCACCAAAATTATCACTAATGAATTCAAACAAACCATCTTCATCATTAGGAAGATCCATAACATCAAAGTACTCACGCAATAGATCTTTGACTTGTTTCAGCTTAAAGGATGGTATTTCTTCACGGATAGAAACCATCACTTTACCCGTTTCAGATTTTTTATACAAATATCCAACTAATCGTGAATCTTCTTTAGTGATCGTCATACCAGCAACTTTAACTGTTACTTTTTGATTAGCTACTAATTGTGCAATAACCGATGCAATATCTAAATCTCGCCAGCCATATGGAGCATTAGAATAACGATTTTGAAGATCGGCCATCGAAGTAGGTAGTTTCATCTGGGCTTGATATTTCAAATAATTCTCCACTTCATTTAAAGCGTCTTGATTATCATAAGTTCCATCCATCTTTTGTTGATTTGTGCCACGAAGGATACTTAAGATATCACTATCGGATTGCGCATTCGTTTCAATCATATTGAGATATTTATAAGTTTGCTCTACAAGATATTCCAAAGCTTTATTGATCTTCGTTTTGGCATCGTTTCCTTGTAGGCTAACTACTTCTCCAGAAATGTAGTATTTACCTTCTATAATGGATTTTGATAATTCATCCCTAGCTTGCGATTCAAGATTAGATGCTTCACGTTGACGGTCGGTAATGATTTTTTGGATCGTATCTGGCAATTGCGAAACATTCTTTTGTTTAATATATTTACGAATCTTTAAAGCTAATTCAATCGATTCAAAATATGGATAAGCACTCGAAAGCGCACAGATTGCTTCATCATTTTT
>ULOS01035362.1_pt1 | contig 11226 bp, 8 predicted proteins | sample 1952701 | NCBI WGS metagenome assembly ULOS01 (sample SAMEA4835607, study PRJEB28245) | human gut metagenome | biome: gut microbiome; material: fecal sample | place: Denmark | collected 2008 | reverse complement strand
GCTGCCGCCGTGCAAGCGGAGCAATTCCGTTCCTTCGCATCCGGCACTCGTCTGCAGGGAGAATCGGAGCTTGCAGGGGAATATGCGGATGTTTCCGCACTGCTGGAAGAAAAGGAACTCAACCTGCCTGACGACTATGAAACGCCATCAACGCTGATGAAGAGCATCTATGCGATTGAGAACCGCGAGTTGCCCGAGCAGGAGACAGCACCGGAGGCGACTGCCTCTGCAGAAGAGGAGCCGGATCGCGTATGGACTGTGAATGAAATCATGGAAGAAGGATCGGCCGAGCCGCTTTCCCCGGACAAGGTGGGCATCACTGCGGAACTTGACGACATCATTAACGATGTGCTGAAGGATTCGTAAGCAAACAGAACAGCATATCCAAACAACATTGCCCGCTGCATAGCGGGCAATGTTTGCGTAATAAACGGACAGAGGCTTTGGAATATAACCGTGTGCTTCCCTTTGCCGCTTTGCAATGCTATAATTTAACGAAGAAGCAATCTCTGACGGGGGTCATTTATATGGTAAAGGATGAAAAACTTTGGATTGCGAAAAGCGGAAGCATGCGCATCTGTATGGAGCCCCGCATGTGTAACCGCCACGGCCTCATTGCGGGCGCAAGCGGAACGGGCAAGACGATTACGCTCAAGGTGATGGCAGAATCCTTCAGCGAGTTGGGGGTTCCTGTGTTTCTGGCGGATATTAAAGGCGATCTTGCGGGCATGTGCCGTGCAGGGCAGCATAACGATAACATGGAACAACGCATTGCGCGCTTTGACATTCCGGATTGGCGCTACCGCGTGTTTCCAACGCGCTTTTGGGATATTTATGGGGAAGAAGGGCATCCGGTTCGCACGACGGTATCCGAAATGGGGCCGGATCTGCTTGCGCGGCTGATGGATTTGACCGCCGTGCAGACGGATGTGCTCAACCTCGTGTTCCGCATCGCGGACGACCAGGGCCTTCTTTTAATAGATCTGAAGGATCTACGTGCTATGCTTCGCTATGTCGGCGAGAACCGCTCAGACTACACCATTCAATACGGAAACATGTCCGTACAAAGCCTTGGCGGAATTCAACGCGCGTTGCTGGTGCTGGAGGACGCGGGAGGCGACTTGTTTTTTGGCGAGCCGACAATTGATATTTTCGATTGGATCAAGACCGATGAAAACGGCCGGGGATACATCAACGTTTTGCACAGCGTGAAGCTGGTACAGAACCAAACGCTGTATGCAACGTTCCTGCTTTTCCTGATGTCCGAGCTGTTTGAACGCCTCCCGGAAGCGGGAGACCCGGAAAAACCGAAGATCGTATTCTTCTTTGACGAAGCGCATTTGCTTTTCAACGATGCCCCCAAGGTGCTTTTACAAAAGGTCGAGCAAGTGGTAAAGCTGATCCGTTCAAAAGGGGTAGGCATTTATTTTATTTCGCAAAGCCCAAGCGATATCCCTGATTCTGTCCTCGCTCAGCTTTCTAACCGTGTGCAGCACGCTCTGCGCGCGTATACGCCCGCAGAGCAAAAGGCAGTGCGCACGGCGGCAGAGACATTCCGCCCGAACCCGGCATTTAAAACGGAGGATGTTATTACGGAGCTTGGTGTGGGTGAAGCGCTTGTTTCTTTTTTGGATGCAGAAGGGCGGCCAGGCATTGTGGAGCGGGCGTTTATCCTGCCGCCGCAAAGCCTGATGGGGACCATAACGGAAGAGCAGCGCAGTGCCGTAATGCAAAAGAGCGGAATGGGTGAAAAATATGATGAACGGGTTGACCGGGAATCCGCTTATGAGCATTTTCAGGAGCTGCATGAGGAAGAACAGGCAGAAAAGCAAAAAGAGGAGAGATCTGCGGAAAAAGAGCGGGAGAAGCAGGCGAAAAAATCGAACGGGGCATCCGCGGAAAAACGGAAGACAGCAAGCAAAACAAGCAAGGCGCTTTCCAAAGCTACATCGAGCGCCATGAACACCATTGGCCGGGAGGTAGGAAAGAAAATCGTGCGCGGGCTGTTCGGCTCAATTAAGTGGTGAGATAAGGCGTTTGACACAGCATGAAACAAAAAAGCTTTGCAGCACACCATAGAACATATAAAAAAGAGGGGAAGCGGTTTTCACCGCTTCCCCTCTTTGCAGAGTTGTTGTTATTCCGCAAGCTCTGCTGCGCGCATAAGCGCGGCATCAATTTGCGGGCAGATGTTCTTAGACCCGATTTTTTCCAACAGACCGGATTTTTCCAACGTCTTGCGCGGCTGCTCATTGAGGTGGGAAAGAATAAGCACAATCCCGGCCTCCGTGCACTGCGCAAAAAGGCGTTCAAGGTTTCGTAGACCCGTGCTGTCGATGGCGGTTACACCCTTCATGCGCAGCACGATGCAATTCTTTCCGGTTTCGGCTGAAACTTTTAAAATTTCATCCGCAGCACCGAAAAAGAGAGGGCCGCTGAGCTCATAAACCGCAGCGTTTGGGGAAATGTTTTTGAATGCGCTGTTATCGGCATTGTCCTCCCATTTGCGCAATTTCGTGGTGTCGCTCATGCGTTTCATGAAAAGCACACAGGTCAATATGAGCCCAACCTCGATGGCGATTACAAGATCGAACACCACCGTGAGCAGGAATGTAAGCACCAACACAAGCACATCGCTTTTGGGCGCTGTCTTTATGATCCGGGCAAACTGCCTCCATTCGCTCATGTTGTAAGCAACCATAAGCAGGATCGCCGCGATCGCAGGCATCGGAATCAGCGCTGCGTAGGGCATAAGCACTACGAGAATAAGCAACAGAACCACCGCATGAACAATGCCGACCACCGGCGTCCGGCCCCCGTTCTTGATGTTTGCTGCCGTTCTGGCAATTGCGCCCGTAGCGGGAATGCCGCCAAACAATGCCGAGCCAATGTTGCCGATCCCCTGCGCCACAAGTTCCATGTTGGAGTTGTGCTTTGAACCGATCATTCCATCCGCAACAACGCAGGAAAGCAGGGATTCGATTGCGGCAAGCACGGCAATGGTAAGCGCGTCCGGCAAAAGCGCTCCAACTGCAGAAAAGCTGAATTCCGGAAGCGTGAAAGCGGGTAGGCTGCTGCTGATGGAGTACAGATCTCCAATGGTGTTTACAGGGAGGTTACAAAGCTTCACCAGCAGTACGCTTGCAACAATTGCAATGAGGGAACCCGGAATTCGCCGGCTGATACACGGCCAAAAAATAAGGATCAGCAGACAAAGCGCACCGACAAGAAGCGCATACGGATTAAAAGTGGAAAAGTTTGCGGCAAACGCTTTCGCTTTTTCCATGGTTTCAACAGCAACTGTGCCAGCGGCGTAAGTTACGCCAAAGAAATCCTTAAGCTGGCCAATCAGGATTGTCACTGCGATGCCAGAGGTGAAGCCCGTCGTTATGGTAAAGGGAATGAACCGGATGAGGTTGCCAAGCTTAAAGAGGCCCATCAAAACCAGGATGATACCGGCCATAATGGTCGCAAGTGCAAGCCCGCTCATTCCATTCCGTGCAACGATGCCTGCAACGATTGTGGCAAAGGCCGCTGTGGGGCCGGAAATCTGCACCTTGCTGCCGCCAAGCGCAGCGATCAGGAACCCTGCGACGATTGCCGTATAGAGTCCCTGTTCCGGATTTACACCTGAGGCAAGCGCGAGCGCAATGGAAAGCGGGAGCGCGATAATGGCAACAATTACGCCCGCAATCAGGTCTTTGATGAGCTGATCCTTGCTGTAACTTCGGAGGGAAAGCAGAAGCTCGGGTTTGAACGAATTCATGAAATAACCTTCTTCCGAGGCCGCATAGTTTTGCCGAAGCAGCGACCGGGAGCCATTGTATCAAAATTCTTAACATGAAACAAGGGGGAGAAGGAAAAAGGAAAGGGCGCCCCTCGCGGAAGCGCCCTGAAAAACGAAGGGATTGGATGCATTAATGCTTTTTAGCACAGCGGCGTTGAACCAACTTTACAAGCTCCACAATCGGGATCACAATTACCGCAAGGCCAATGGCGATGCCGTATTCCAGTGCGCTGATGTGTTCGAAGCCGAAAGCATCCGAAATGCCCGGGAGATAAATTACGGCTGTGGTCAGCACGAGGCTCAGCGCCATTGCCCCCCAAAGGACGGGATTCTGTGAATGCAATTTGAATACGCTGCCGCGTTGACTGCGCAGATTAAAGCTGTGGAAAATCTCAGCCATGCTCATCGTAAGAAACGCCATGGTGACACCATCTGCACTCTGCGCAATCTCCCAGACGCCGGATTCGATGCGGTGCCCGATGAAGTATGCGGCCATCGTCACAAGCGTGACGAGGAAGCCTTGATAGGCAACATCAAATCCGAGTCCCCCGGAAAAAATTCCGTCCTTTGCACTGCGCGGTTGGCGGCGCATCAGATCGGGTTCGCCTTTTTCCATGCCGAGTGCAAGAGCCGGGAAGCAGTCGGTAATCAGGTTGATCCAAAGCAGGTGCACAGGATCCAGAATCACGAAGCCGAAAAGCGTAGCGAAGAACACGCTGAGCACCTCGCTCATATTGGAACCGAGCAGGAATTGGATGGACTTGCGGATGTTATCATAAATGCGGCGGCCTTCGCCAACCGCGCCAACAATGGTGGCAAAATTGTCGTCTGCAAGCACCATGTCAGCAACGTTTTTCGTTACATCCGTTCCGGTGATTCCCATGCCGACACCGATATCTGCGCTTTTGATGCTGGGGGCATCGTTCACGCCATCGCCGGTCATGGCTGTGATGCAGCCATGCTTACGCCAAGCATTAACAATGCGTACTTTGTGTTCGGGCTGCACGCGGGCATATACGCTGTAATGGTCGATCGTGCGGCTGAATTCCTCGTCGCTGATGTCATTGAGCTCAGCTCCGGTAATAGCCTGGCGTTCGTCCGTGAGTATACCGAGTTGCTTTGCGATTGCAACCGCAGTGTCACGGTGGTCGCCGGTAATCATCACCGGGCGGATGCCCGCGGTGCGGCATTCTTCAATTGCTGCCTTAACTTCGGGGCGAATGGGATCGATCATGCCTGCAAGGCCGAGGAAAGTTAGCTCCTGCTCCAACGTCGCCGGCGTAAGGTCGGCGGGCAGCGCAGCGTAGGAGCGGCGCGCCGCACAGAGCACGCGAAGCGCCTGATCAGCCATGGCCTTGTTTGCGGCAAGGATTTCAGCGCGAACCGCGTCCGTAAGGGGCAGTTCCTGCCCATCCTTTAAATAAGCTGTGCAACGCTTTAAAACCTCATCCGGCGCACCTTTGGTGTATTGCACGATGCCACCTTCAGCCTTATGAAGCGTGCTCATCATTTTCCGCATGCTGTCAAACGGAGCTTCCTCAATGCGGGGCGTATTCCTTTCAAGCGAGGCTTTTGCAAGGTTAAGGCGTGTCGCCCAGTTGACAAGCGCACACTCGGTCGGTTCGCCAACTGCTTCGCCGCTTTCGTCCGGGGTTGCGTCCGAACAAAGCGCCATGGCTTCAGCCGTAGCGCGTTCGTCGCCATAATGGTCTACGACCGTCATTTTGTTTTGCGTCAGCGTGCCGGTTTTGTCGCTGCAAATCACCTGCGCGCAGCCAAGCGTTTCAACCGCGGTAAGCCTGCGGATGACTGCGTTTCGCTTTGACATGTTGGTCACGCCGATGGAAAGCACAATTGTCACCACTGTCGCGAGTCCTTCCGGAATTGCCGCGACAGCAAGGCTCACAGCAACCATGAACGTGCTGATGACGACATCAAGATGAAAATCTCCCGCTTTTAAAAGGCTGAATGCAAAGATAAATATGCAGATGCCAAGCACGATCCAGCTGAGGATTTTACTCAGTTGAGCGAGCTTGAGCTGCAGCGGTGTCTGGCCGTCCTCTGCAGCGGAAAGGGCGTCCGCAATCTTGCCCATCTCCGTTTCCATTCCGGTTGCAGTAATCATGGCGCGGCCGCGCCCATAAACGACAGTGCTGCCCATATAGACCATATTGCGTCTGTCGCCCAGAGGAACATCAGATTCACCTGCCGCAATAGCTTCCGCGGTTTTGTCAACGGGCACGCTTTCACCGGTCAGCGCGGCTTCTTCTGCTTTCAAACTGGCAGACTCTAAAATGCGTGCATCTGCAGGGACGGCGTCGCCTGCTTCAAGAATAATTACGTCTCCGGGTACGAGCAAGTCACTTTTGATGGACATCTGCCTGCCGTCGCGCAGCACCTTGCTGGTCGCAGCCGTCATTGCCTGCAGCGCTTCAATGGCCTTCTCCGCCTTGCTTTCCTGATAAACGCCCAGCACGGCGTTGATGAGCACGACGATCAGGATGATGAATACGTCTGCAAAGCTTTCGTTGCTGTATGCAGCCGTAAGGCCGGAAACCGCTGCTGCTACGAGCAAGATAATGATCATCGGGTCTTTCAACTGGGCAAAGAAACGCTGCAACAACGTCTCTTTCTTGGGCTCGGCAAGCTTGTTTGGGCCGTATTTTGTCAGCCGCGCTTCGGCGTCACGGGCAGAAAGCCCAGCTTGCTCAGATTCAAAGTGTTTGAGCACCTTAGCGGATTCCTCGCAATAGTACTTCAACTGGAGTCCCTTCCTTTCTTGCATTTCATAATTAATATTTCACCTTGCAGGATGAAAAAACTCATGTGCAGAATATTCTGCACATGAGTCTCGTCTTTTCATTTAAGCCAGGCGGTAAGCGCCATGATGTTGAACTTAAACCATGCCGGACGCATGGTAACTACTCCCTCATGAAATATTTAATTATAATCCCATTATACGGATATACCGAGAAAAAGCAAGAGGAGAATGAGCAAAGAATGTTGAGAAGTTGTGAAGAATAGAGTGTGTTCTTTGAAAGGCTGCGAGCTGTGCTAAAAATGCAGAAGATTGACCTATCTGCAAATATGACGCTATAATTGACTATTAATAGGAAAAGTTGCAAAGCGTTTTGGTCACTCATCGCGGGGGGAAGCGGCGGGGCTGTAGCGGTTTGTGCGTTGATATGGAGCGCCGAAATGGAACTTAGGAAGTGGCTGGGACGCGAAACAAAAACGCGTGCGGCGGGATATGGTCAAGGTGTCGCGGATTACGATGCTCGCCATTTGCGACATTATTTTGGTTAATTTTGCGTCTTTTCTTGCATTGTGGATTCGCTTTGAATTCGATTACAGATCAATGGCTGAATCCGGATTTCTCGAAAGCATAATCAAAAATGGGCTGCCATATACCGTGGTTGTAATTGCCGTTTTTGTAGCAACAAGGCTTTATACAAGTCTTTGGGAATTTGCAAGTTTTGATGAATTCATACACATTGTAACTGCTTGCTTTGCCGTAGATGCTGTAGGGTACTTGGGCATGGTGCTGTTTGATCTGCCTGTACCAAGGGGCTATCCAATCTTAAATGGCATTTTTCTCGTGATTCTTATTACCGGAATACGATTTTCCTACCGTTTGTTGCGCAGAGGGCGGCAGATAAAAAATGATAGTGCAGGAAAACGCACGATGCTCATAGGGGCAGGGCGGGCTGCGGCATTGGCTCTGCGGGAATTTTCTGGAAGCAGCTATTCTGAAAACCGGGTAGTGTGCCTGATTGACGACGATGCAGCGAAGCAAGGGCGGTATTTGCAGGGGGTAAAAATCGTTGGTGGACAAGCCAGCATAGTAGAAGCGGCGCAAAAATATAACGTTGACGAAATCATTTTTGCGATCCCATCCGCAACCCATCAACAGCGGAAAGAACTGCTCGCGGAATGTCAGAAAACCGCTTGCCGGCTTAAGACGCTGCCGGGTATTTGCCAGTTGGCAAACGGCGAGGTAAGCATTAAAGAAATCCGTGATGTTGAGATTGAGGATTTGCTTGGGCGTGATGCGGTAAAAGTTGATCTCAGCGACATCATCGGTTATATTGGAGGCCGCGTGATTCTGGTCACGGGGGGAGGCGGGAGCATCGGAAGCGAACTTTGCCGGCAGATTGCCTCACATGCACCGCAAACGCTTATTACTTTCGATATTTTTGAAAACAATGCATATGGCATTCAGCAGGAACTCAGGAAAAAATACCCTGCGTTGAATCTCAAGGTACTCATCGGTTCTGTGCGCGACAGGGAGCGGGTGATGCAGGTGTTTGAAACATATCATCCGGAGTTGGTATTTCACGCAGCAGCACATAAGCATGTTCCGCTCATGGAGGATAGCCCCAATGAGGCGATTAAAAACAATGTGTTTGGAACGCTCAACGTTGCGGAAGCAGCGGACCGGTTTTCCGCAAAACGTATGCTGCTCATCAGCACGGACAAGGCTGTGCGCGCAACAAATGTGATGGGTGCATCAAAACGTATTTGTGAAATGATCGTACAGATGATGAACGGCCATTCAAAAACGGAATATGTGGGGGTGCGCTTTGGAAATGTCCTTGGATCGAACGGTTCGGTAATTCCGTTATTTCGTAGGCAAATTGAGGCGGGAGGGCCGGTCACAGTCACGCATAAAGATATTATTCGTTACTTTATGACAATTCCGGAGGCGGCGTCACTTGTGCTGCAGGCGGGGGCATATGCAAAGGGCGGTGAGATTTTTGTGCTGGATATGGGCGACCCTGTTCGCATTGATGATCTGGCGCGCAACATGATCCGCCTTTCCGGCTTTGAACCTGATGTAGATATCCCGATTGTTTATACAGGACTTCGGCCGGGCGAAAAGCTTTATGAGGAACTTTTGCTGCAAGAGGAAGGAATGGAGCGGACGCCAAATGAGATGATCTATATTGGTCATCCGCTTGCATTTGATGAAAGCGAACTCAGGCAAATGAGCTGGATATAGACCTGCACACAAAGGAGGGCGTACTTAAGCCGGGCGTGCATCATCTGGATGGAGAGGCGGTGCTGGGATATCTGCGCGCACGCACGGATACCGGCATGCCGACGGACCGCAACCGCACAGCGCGCCAACGGCGAATGATGGTGGCAATTTTCAACAAACTGAAATAGGAGCAAATATGAAGCGGATGATTGATACGGAGACGTTTTTAGCGCAATGCCGTGAACGGCTCAATGCGGGGGAAACAGTCCCCCTTGTGGTGACGGGGGGCAGCATGACACCGTTCCTTGTACATAAAAGGGATGCAGTTTTGCTTTCCAAAATTGATGCGCCTGTGCGGCGCGGCGACATCATTCTGTATACGCGCGCTCCCGGGCTTTTGATTCTACACAGGGCATGCCACATCAAGCCGGAAGGGGTTTACTTTGCCGGAGATGCTCAAACCCGGCTTGAAGGACCTGTTGCACAGGAGCGAATGGTGGCACGTGCGGTGGCGGCAACCCGAAAGGGAAAGCAGATCGCCCCCGGAAGCTTTTGGTGGGAATTTTTCCGCGGATTCTGGCGTTGGGTCCGTCCTGCCCGGCCGTTCTTTATGGGGGTATATGGGAAAGTACACGCGCTTGCGGGCCATAAGCATGAGCAGCACCGAAAGCAATGAAAAATGGGGATAAGGATGTTTAAAAATGAAACCGCGGCAACCCATTCAGGAATGATTGATATTCACGCGCATATCCTTCCTGGGTTTGACGACGGTGCAAAAAGTCTATCCGATGCGATGATCATGGCGGAAATGGCGGCGGAAAGTGGGGTAAGCACCATTGTGGCCACGCCACATGTGCATTCCAGTGAAAGCGTGCGTTTGGAAATGGTGGAAGCCGGGGTAAAAGCGCTGTGTCAAAAACAGCTCGCAGCCGGTACGGAGATCGCCGTTTTCCCCGGCATGGAGATCATGACGGATGATGCTGTACCAAGCCTTCTTACAAAAGGCAAATTGGGAACGCTTAATGCATCACGGTATCCACTTTTGGAATTTGCGTTTTCCGAACAACCGGAGCGCATGACGCGGCTTTTGATGCGCACGGCATCAGAAGGATTTGTGCCGATTGTGGCACATCTGGAGCGGTATTATGCGGTTCAGGATATGCCCGAACTTGCTGCCGGCTGGGGCAGATCCGGACTTTTACTTCAGCTTGACAAAGGGAGCCTTTTTGGACGAATGGGAGAAAGGGCGGCACGCTGTGCGCGGACGCTGCTGAACATGCGGTGCATACATGTGATTGCAAGCGATGCACACGGCCCCGCAGAACGGACGGCATCGCTCTATAGAACGCAGGAATATGTGGCATTACGGTATTCCTATGAATACGCGCAACTGCTTTTGGAGGTGAACCCGCGCGCGATCCTCCTGAACCAACCGGTGCTTCAACCTGCCTTGGAAGGCATTTGAAAAAGGGAACTTTCCGAAGAAGGGAATTTGGGTAGATGAAAACAATACAAAAGATCGGGATTGCTGCCGCCTTTGCACTGGCGGTCGGGATTGCGGCAGGGTATCATTTTTTTAGAAGAAAAGGAAGATAAAACGCCGCCGGTAATCAAGTGTGAGTTCAACCAAATCAAGGCAAGCATCGAAACACCCATGGAAGATCTCCTTCTTGGCGTTACGGCATGGGATGAGGGTGACGGCGATGTAAGCGAATCCCTGTTCGTTGAAGGGTGTCCAAATTTATCGAACCCGGAAAGAGCCGCGTCACCTTTGTAGCGCTGGACCACAGCGGCAACGTTGCAAAACATGATTGCGAAATAGTATATGAAGACTATACTCGTCCAAAGCTTTACCTGAGGGACGAACTGCGCCTCTCCACGATGGGGAATGGTATGATCCTTGATGTGGTAGGAGCGTCAGACTGCCTGGATGGTGATATTTCCAACGATGTCAAGATGAGCGTTACGGGCGGTAGCCTTTATTCGGCTGATATATGCACTGTGCAGTTCCGTGTTACAAACAGCATGGGAGATACGGTTTACCTGGAAGCGCCCGTCACAATTTTTGATTCCCAGCAGCTTTCAGAGGTATATGCGCCTGAGATAGGTCTAAAGGAATATCTTGTTTATCTGGACAAAAACTGCCGCTTTGACCCAAAGGGTATGATTGAAAATATAACAGTTCACATGCGGGGCGAAGAATATTATGCGCTCGGTATGGAAGAAGGGGGAAACGACCATCCCGATCAGCAGATATGGGTGGAGCAATGTAATCGTAGATTCGGATTTGGACACAGTTGAGCTGGGGGGGTATCAAGTGCGGTATACGACAACGATGGATGGATATACGGGTGTCGCTGTGCTTCTTGTGATTGTGGAAGGAGAGGATTGAGCATGGCGGAAGAAGTTAGAAGCGCGGATACTGCGCTGAATGCCGACTGGGGCTGTATCTTAAGAA
>ULOS01044133.1_pt1 | contig 11334 bp, 9 predicted proteins | sample 1952701 | NCBI WGS metagenome assembly ULOS01 (sample SAMEA4835607, study PRJEB28245) | human gut metagenome | biome: gut microbiome; material: fecal sample | place: Denmark | collected 2008 | reverse complement strand
TCAGTGATCATCTCCGCAGAGGCGTCCGTCGCCTCAACAAGAGCCGCCGCGTTCACGATGTGTTTTGCGATCAGCCCCGTGCCGGTCGCCAGCTCCAGCACTGTTTTTGCTTTCACCACCGGCCGGATCAGCGCATACAACTCCTCATATGCCGCCCGATCCTTTCGCATAAAGCGGTCGTACCGACCGGCATTTTTGTCCCAGAAATTCTTGTGTTCTCGCATCGCTATCATTCCTTTTGCAGTGATACCCACCTAACCAATACATACAGGCAATGCGGTTAGATATAGCTAACCAGCTCGCCTTGGAAAGGCCGCATCTCTGCGGCCTTTCGGCTTATTCAAATAACTCCCTGCAGGCGCCGCACACCGGCATGCCGGTGCCTACAGATCTCCGGCTTACGCCGATTCTATCAGACGAACGGCATTGATGACCACAGGTTCATTGCTGCCTTGATAGCGCAGGACCTGCAGGTAAACCTCAACGTTATCCATGTGCTGGGCCATTGTAAACGTCAGCGTATATTCACCGGCCTCGGATACCGTCTGCTCTGCCTTGGTATAGCGTCCATTATAGTCATTAACGCCAAATTGCAGCTCCGCCCCGCATTCGGCAACGTCCACGATCAGGGTGTAGGTTTTGCCCCGTTGCAGCCGTACCGTCTGGGTCATGCGGTCCGTATTGGAGCCGGAGGCCAGCCTTGCAACGCCCTCTGCGATCTCGGCGCCGCCGGAAAGGCTCCAGCCGCTGCTCCCATCCGCAAAAGCGCCGTTGACAATGAATTCCGGCTTCTCTGCCGGCGGTTCCGCAGGCTCAGGTTCCGGTGCAGGGATACCGGGGGATGTCGGCGCGGTTTTCCCGCTGATCACCGAGATGTTATCCACATACGCGGGAGCTCCGTCCTGATACCGCTCCACCTGAACATAGACCTCCATTTCCCTGCACGATTTCCCGGTGGTGAAGGTAAGGACCTTCTCTCCGGAATCCGTATATATCTCGTGCGTGTTGGCAGAACCGTTGGCCTTGCGGACGCCAAGCGTGACCCTTGTGCCATCGGAAACAATGTCTGCCTTCAGAGTGTAGGTCATGTTGGGCTGAACCGCAATTGGCTGGGAAAGCGTGCGTGTGGCAGAGCCGGTCCTCAGGATACCCCGCCCGTCGGACACCTCCGCACCGCCGGCGGCAGTCCAATTCTCTGCGCCCGCGGAGAAATCTCCGTTGCGGATATGCTCATACCGTTCGGCCTCAATATCCTCGGGGAAGGAATCTGCGGCCCAACCGTCCTTGGGATACGTTTCGTTTCCCACCGTGTCGCCCGCCTCGCAGTAAGGGGTGATCCTGACAGAGTCAATTTCAAACACGGCGGTATCAAAATCAGCGGTTCCGGTCCAGCCGGTATCGCCAAAGCCGTCCCCGTCGCTGTCCTTGGACGCCGGGAACCAAATACCCAGCCACAGACGGCTGGCATGGGTGGGAATATGCTCGTAGCTGGTATACAGCAGCTGCCCGTCCACATAGAAATCCACGCGAGCCTGCTCGTTCGCATCTCCGGTATGCCAGTCGAAGCGGTAGGTATGCCACTGTCCATCGTCTACCGCCTCGGGAAGCGTCTGAAAGTGAGACTTGCTGCGGTTTTCCATTTCGTAGGTATTGAATCGCGCAGCATGGAAGGTGGGTGTGTCGAAATCGGCGTTTGCCGTGGGGAGCTCAATGTCGATCTCGTGATTCACGATGGCGAGCTTGCCGGTCTGGTCGGGGTAATTCTTGTACTCCTCGGAATCCTTGTCGTATTCCTCGTACTCAAATGTCCAGATCGCGGAGCACGCGCCAAGCACCGGCGCCACCTTCGCCACGACCTCATAGCATCCGGAGGCATAGTAGTCACGGGTGGCGATGGCCGCCCCGGTACGAATGCCGCCGGGGAGATTTTTGTTGCAGCCCTGCACATCGCCGGTGTACAGATTGCCGTGTCCCTCCAGCTTTAGCGTACCGTTGGATACAGAGACGTTTTCAGGAACAACGCCGCCATTCCAACCGCCCCACATTTTTTCCGCTACCAGCCATTTGCCGGTATCCAGCGCGTTGCCGGAGAAGTCGTCAAAAAACGCCTCTGTCTGACCGGCCTGGTTTATGTTTTGCGGCTTCTCTGCCGCAAACGCCTGGGGCGCGCTGATGGTCATGACCATCACACACGCCAAGATTGCGCTAATAAGTTTCTTCACTTTCACACGATCGCCTCTTTTCTATTTTATAGTTGCCGATGATAGGTCTGGAGCTTTCGCGGTTTTTCCCGCTCCCGGGGTCTAGTCTAACATGGCGCTGTGTGGCGTGTCAATTGAACGGATCCGATGATTATTCCGTACTTCACAGGATCTCTTTCCGGCAGGCGAGACAGGAAAAAGCCGGCGGCCTATGCCATGCGCGGCCTCACAACACCGCTGAATCTCCCCACGTGGCCTCGATCAGTTCCGGGCCGCCGGTTTTCTCGATGCGCCCATCCTTGAGCCATGCGGCCCGGTCACACAGGGCACCCGCACATCGGCGGTCGTGGGTGACGGTAACGATGGTGCTGCCTGTGCGTGTATGCAGAAGGTTCAGCGCTTGAAGCAGCGTCCGAAGTCCTTCACCGTCCTGCCCCACAGTAGGCTCGTCCAACAGCAGCAGCTCCGGCTGAGACGCTGCCACGGCTGCAATGGACACCCGGCGCTTTTGGCCCTCGGAAAGTGAGTGGGGATGTCTTTCCGCCAGATGTGCAATGCCGAACAGCTCCATGATCTCCCGCGCAAAGTCCTCGCTTTTGGCGGCAAAGGCCACCTCCTGCGCAACCGTCGGCATAAAGAGCTGACAGTTGGGGTTCTGGTACACCACACCCACCCGCCGAAACCACGCCCGGCTGCCGCGCCGCTGCCCCAAGGCGGGGTCGATGAACTGCCGTATCTCTCCCGCCGTGGGACGCGCCAAGCGGGCAATCAGCCGCAGCAGGGAGGTCTTTCCGCAGCCGTTGTCGCCAAGGAGCAAAAGCCGCTCGCCACGGAATAGGGTCAGATCGACGCCCTCTAAAATGCTGCGTCCGCCCGCGCGCCAGCCCACGCCGCGCAGGGTCATGACCGGCTCTTCCTGCCTTGCCTCTGTGGGGATAGGCTTTGCCGCCTCCGGCTGTGCGGCGCAGAACGATTCCCGGCCGGTCTGCCTCTCAAGGCTTCCGTTTCGGAGCCGCCACACCTCATGGGCAAAGGGCAGGACCTGCTCCAGCCGGTGCTCCACGATCAGCACTGCGTAGCCGGACTCGGCCAGCGTCCGCAGCGACGCCATGAGAAACGCCGCGCCCTTGCGGTCAAGATTTGCCAGCGGCTCGTCTAAAAGGAGAATCCTTTGCTCGGTTGCCAGGGCGGAGGCGGTGATCAGCCGCTGCTTCTGCCCGCCGGAAAGGGTGCGGGTGCCCCATTGGGGACACAGCGCCATCCGGCCGCAGGCTTTTTCGATGCAGCCGCTGATCTTCTCCTGCGAAAAGGCGAAGTTCTCGCAGCCAAAGGCCAGCTCGTCCTCCACCCGCTGGTGGATGATCTGCGCGTCGGCGTTTTGCAGCACCACGCCCGCCCTGCGGCAAATGTCGCTTATCCTCTGGCCGGATACGTCCTCGCCGCCGACGCGCACCTCGCCGGAAAGCGTCCCCTTTGTTACGTTGGGGATAACGCCCGACAGGATGGACAGCACCGTGCTTTTTCCCTGACCCGAATCGCCGTACAGCAGGGCAAGACGCCCGTATTCCAGCGAAAAGGAGGCGCTTTTCAGCACCGGCTCCGGCATATCCTCATAGCGGAAGGACACATTTTTGAACTCAATGGCTCTCACAGCAGCACCGCCCCCATGGCGCACAGCGCGCTCAGCGCCGCGAACGCCCCGTCCCTGGCCTGCAGGTACACGGGCCGGTACACGGTGTACGGCGCGGGATAGGTGGTAAAGCCCCGGGTCTCCACGCTCAGCGCCAGTGTGTCCGAAAGGTTGACCAGCCGCACCATCAGCGGAATCAGAAAGGCCCGGTAGAGGATTGCGGGGTTTAGAAGTCCTCCCGCGCCCCGCGTGCGCATGGCCTCCCGGGTCTGCCGCACCTCAGCCCGCAGCAGCGGAAAAAACGTGAAGGTGATGAGCATGGCAAGCGTCAGCACACGAGGCAGGCGCATACAGGAAAAGCCCCGGACAAGGCAGACGGGCGCAAGCCCCAGCCCCGGTATGGCCGCGACGCACAGCGCCAGCATCCGTGCGGCGGCGGCAGAGGTCTGGGCGGCGTCCCGGGAGATGGCGTAGGTCAGGGCGCAGAAAATGCCGCAGAGAAGCGCCGCGGCGGGCAGCACCGCAAGGCAGGGGCGGAGATACCCGAACAGTGCCAGCAGCAGCCATATCCCGCCCAGAAAGAAAAACACGCTGGGGCTTTTTGCCATGGCAAGGCCAAAGGCAAAGGTGAATACGGACACGGCAATGCCTGCCATGGGGAAAAGGGGATGCTTCACATACAGTTTTTCGCTCATTTCTTCAGCACTCCCGATTTTTTCAGCTCCCTTGCGATCTTGATGCCGATCAGCGCTCCCAGCGCGGACACGGCGACGACGGCCAGCGTCATCCCCACGGCGGCAAGCGGCGCTCTGTCCGCCACCGCCGCAAGCGGGCTGTCCGCGCCCTTTATGAGACGGTTATAGAGATAGTTGAAGGGCAGCGACAGGGGCGTGTGCAGCATGGCGGCGCAAAATACGGCGGCATCCTTTTCATATCCCCTGAATAGCAGCACGATAAGCTCGATCAAAACGCCGTTTAAAACGCTGGAGAGGAACATGGGCGGCGACATCATCAGCTGGATCAGCCCCATCATCAGCGCCATGAGCAAAAGCGAACCGGGCTTTCGCACCTTATACAGGCCGATGGCGAAGAACACGCCGATCTGAAGCGCCGTGACCAGCTGGGAAATGCCGAAGATCAGCGGCTGCAGGCTGATCACCAGCGGCATCACCGCGCAGGTGGCCAGTGCCACCGCCGACATGGTGGCGAGGAATACCACGTCCTTGATCTGAAATTTCTGCAGGTATCTGCGATTCATATTGCTTGCTCCTCCATTTGTCCGTTTTCCATTTTATATACCCGGTCCGCCACCGCCATGGTAGACGCGCGGTGGGATACCAGAATGATCGTCCTGCCCTGCTTGTGCTTCAAAAGCGCCCGCAGGATCACGCCCTCGTTGATGCTGTCCACGTTGCTCGTCGGCTCGTCCAGCAGAATAAGCGGGCAGCCGGAGAGAAACGCCCGCGTAAGCCCGATGCGCTGCCGCTCGCCCATGGACAGCCGTCCGCCCAGCAGCCCGGCAGGGGTACTCAGCCCCTCGGGCAGCGCCTGCACCAGCTCCTCAGCGGAGGCCATCCGCAGCGCCGCCATCAGCTCCTCGTCCGTGGCGTCGGGCTTTGCGATGCGCAGGTTCTCGGCAATGGTAGCGTCAAACAGATAGGTGCTTTGGCTGACCATGGTGATGTTTCGGTACAGGCTCTCGGTGTTGATTTCGTCAATGTCCGTGCCGTTATAGCGTATTTGGCCGCCGGAGCGCTCCCAGAACCGCAGCAGCAGCTTCAGCAGCGTGGACTTTCCGCAGCCGCTTTCTCCTACGATGCCGACGATCTCGTTTTTGCGGGCAGTCATGGAAACGCCCTTGAGCACCGCCTCCCCGCCATAGGCAAAAGAGAGATCATGTACCTCCAAGCCCTCGTAGGAGAGTTCCGTACCGTTCTCCACGGTCTCTACCTCCGGCCGCTCCTCCAGCAGGCGAAGGATGCGCTCTCCGCTTGCAAAGGTCTGGTTGAGGTTTGCGGGCAGGGCGGACACGGCGATGACCGGGCCGAAGCTGCCGAACACGGCGGTTACGCCCAGCACCATGCGCCCCACGCTGAGGCTGCCGCCATGAACGAGGAATATCCCCACGGCCAGCACTGCCAGCACCGATAGCGACACGGCAGCCTCCGTGGTGGCGGCGGAAAGGGCCGTCTCCCGCTTGAGGGCCTTCGTCCTGCCCAGCATGGCGTCGGAGCGGCGATCAACTTCGGCGGCCCGGGCCTCTCCGGCGTTATAGAGGACCATCTCCCGTATGCCCTTGATGCTGTCGAGAAAATACGCGCCGAAGTCTCCAAGCTCCCGCCTGTACCGCATGCCGGTCTCGGCCATGCGGCGGGAGAAAAACCGGGGCAGCAGAACGCCAATGTATAGATGGGCCGCCGCCGCGATCAATGACAGATACCAGCTTGCAGCAAGCCCGGTAACCACCATCACCGCCAATGACACAAGCACGGCGATGCAGACGGGGGAAACGGTGTGGGCGTAGAACACCTCCAGCGTTTCGATGTCCGCCGTGATCATGGTGAGAAGGCTGCCCTTCTGCCGACTTTCCAGCTTGGCGGGGCAAAGCGCCCGGAGCTTGGTAAAGATTTTGTCCCGAAGCACCGCCAGCAGCCGAAAGGCGATATAGTGGTTGCCGTACTGCTCCAGATACCGCAACCCCCCGCGCAGGACGCCGCAGCCCACGCAGAGGCCCGCAATGGCGCCGTAGGTCAGTGGGATACTCTCGCCCAGCGCCTTTGCGATGCCCACCGCGCCGAAAAAGGGTACGCCCATGGCGCACAGGAAGCCAAGGCTCCCGTTCAGCACCGCCAGCAGCATGACGGCGGAAAGCCTGCCACCCAAGAGCTTCATCAGCTCCGCCGCGATTTGCACGCCGCTTCTGCGGGAAAGCTCTTTCTTCATGCCTGCGCCTCCTTTATCAGCTCCAGATAGCCCTGCTCAAGCTCCCGCTGCGCGCAGAACAGCGCGGCGTAGCGTCCGCCTCGGGCCATGAGCGAAGGGTGGTCGCCCTGCTCGCAGATACGGCCGTCCTCCATGTACAAGATGCTGTCCGCCGCCACCACGTTTGCAAGGCGGTGGGTAATGACCGTCACGCCCGCAAAGGTGCTGAGGGAGCGGATGACCTCCATGATGATGCCCTCGCTCTCGGTGTCGATGTTGCCGGTGGCCTCGTCAAAAATATAGATCCGCTTGGGGGCGGTGAGGTTGACGGCCAGCGCCAAGCGCTGCTTCTGCCCGCCGGAGATGTCCGCCGCATCCTCGTTCAGCACAAAATCGAGGCCGCCACGCTCCCGCACAAGGCCGTCCAGCCGCACAAGGGCAAGCGCCCTCCACATCTCCTCCTCTGCCGCGTGCGGGTTTGCCAGAAGGAAGTTTGCGCGTATGGTGTCGTGAAAGAGAAAGGTCTCACAGCTTACATGGGCGAGGGAAGCATAATACGCTTGCCTGTCAAGGCTTTCGACCGGCTTGCCGTCTAAAAGCACCCGGCCGGAGTCGGGACGCAGCGCCCCGGTCAGAAGCTTTGCAGCGGTGGTCTTGCCGCAGCCGCTTTCCCCCACAATGGCGGTCATGCCCCGCTCAGGAAACACGGCGGATACGCCGTGCAGCGTCTCCCGCCCCGGCGCATAGGAAAAATGCACGTCCTCCAGCTCCAGCCGCCCGCCGCCGGGCTGTACCTTGCCCCATGCAGGCTCCGGCTCCTCCAGCAGCGTCAGCATCATTCGCCCCGCGCTGACCCCATTCATGGCCACATGGAAGGCGCTTCCGAAGGCACGGAGCGGCAGGAAGAACTCCGCCGCCACCAGCACCAGAAACAGCGCGGCGGCAACCCCTCCGCCGTTCTGCGTTCCCGATACCGCCAGCGCCGCACCGATGCCTGCGCCGCCAAAGGCCACAAGATCCATGATGGTCACGCTGGCAAGCTGCATGACAAGGACTTTCATGGTGATTTTCCGAAATTCCTCGGCGTTCTCGTTCATATACGCCTGCCGCCTTGCGTCCGCGCGGAAGAGCTTCAGCTCCTTCAGCCCCTGCACGCTGTCTAAAAACACGTCGCCCATGGCGGTGTATTTGCCCCAGTATCTGGCGAATATGCGCTTTGCAAAGCGGGACACCGCCACGATGGACACCGGGATCAGCGGCACGCAGGCCAGCAGCACCGCCGCCACGCGCCAGTTGATGAATACGCAGATGCCGAACAGCAGCAGCGGCGAGAGCATGGCGTAGAAAAACTGCGGCAGGTAGGAGGAATAGTACAGATCCAGCTGCTCGATGCCCTCCGTGGCCAGCTGGGTCAGCCCCGCCATCTTCACGGTTTTCGTCTCCCGCACGCCAAGGCGCAGGAGCTTTGCGTACAGCTGTGACCGCAGGTTTTTCTTGACGCTGCGCCCCAGCCTGTCCCGCACCGATGCGGCGCGAATCGTGGCAAGAAAGCGCACCGCCGCGCATACCGCTCCCAAAGCGAATGGAAGCGGGTAGAGGGACGCCTTCGCATCGGTAAGGAGAAGATGAAGCCCATAGCACAGGCAGGCCGTAAAGCCGATGCTGCACAAAGAGCCTGTGAGCATCCACGCCACGGCGCGGTATATATATCGTTTGTCCTCGCCCAACAGGCGCAAAAGCTGTTTATCCGGCATGGGCGTTTCTCCTTTTCCTTCGCATGGTTTCCGCCATATGGCGCAGCACCAGTATAGGATGGCTCAGCAGCATCCTCGGCCCCGCATAGCGCATCACGGCGCGCATCTGTTGGCGCATTTCCGGCTTGTAGCAATGGATGGGGCAGTTTGAGCAGAAGGGCTTGTTGTCCCCATGCGGGCATCTGTCTCGCCGCTGCCTGGCGTATTCCAGCAGCGCGGCACACGCCGGACAAAGCACCTCACCCCTTGTCCCATGCACGCTCCGGCAATACCGGCGCACCATGAGGGTAACGGTTTCGATCTCCTTTTCCTTGTTCAAGCTCCGATTTCCTTTCTGCTCTGTATTTCGGTTAGCCATCTCTAACCGCTTGGCGGAAGAAAAGGCAGGTCGCCTGTGTGCAGTCTGCCTTGGCTTCCGTCGCATATCAACCCCGGTTATCACAACGCCATTGTCAGCGCAGGGACCGTCAGCGGTTACTCAAGTAACTGATATGTACTGCTTCCGGCCATCATCCCTCATGCCGATCCGGTGTATCGGCTCTTTTGCTCTTGCTGTTCCAGCGTGTCCAGCAACTGGCTTATGCTCTTTTTCCCGAACAGCACCTTTTCGCCGTTCAGCACGAGACAGGGTACGCTCATGACATTATACGTTTCCTTCAAGGCGGGAAAGTGGTTCAGATCGTATGCCTCAGTTCTGACATTGGGGTTGAGGGCGGCTATGTGCTGGGCTGCAATCACCAGCTCCGGGCACATGGTGCAGGACAGCGAAACGAATATCTGCATATCTGTCGGTGCATCAAGAGCCTTTATTCTGCCCATAGTTTCTCCGTCAAGAGCCTGTCCCGGTCCGGCCACGTTATAAAGCCCCATGATAAAAGAAGTAAATTCGTGCCCGCCCGGTACCCCGTGGAAGGCGAGACCGGAGTAGCTGCCGTCAGAGCGCAACACACGCACCAGCGGCATATGCTCAGCGCCTTCGGTAGATTTTCTTACTGTGAGTTTGGGTGTGAGTCGTGCAAGCTCCTCCATATAGGAGCGGAGTTCCTCTGAAATAGCCTTCTCGTCAAGGTAAAGTTCCAGTATCAGGGGCTCCTGCATCCTTTCAAATACTGCCTCAAGCTGCTGCTTTACCTGCTGCGGGAATATCCCCTCGGGCCGAGCCTCGCCGCCGGGTGCCGCCTTCGCTTCTTTTATCTCAGGCTTTCGGGGGCGGAGACCGGTTTTTTCCTGCATGGCTGCGGCATACTTTTCCAGCGCAGTCGCAGCCTTCGCGCCATCGCCCACGGCGGTGACCACCTGCCGCAGCTCCTTCACGCACACGTCGCCTGCGGCGTATACGCCCTCAAGGTTCGTCCGCTGCGAGCTGTCCGTAATGATATAGCCCCTTGGGTCAGTCTCAATCCTGTCCCGGATCAAGGCCGTTTCCGGCTCGTAGCCGGCAAACACAAACACGCCGAAGGTATCCCCATGCGGTGCGAAAACCGTTTCTTCTCCGGTTCTCAAATCTCTGTATCGCAGGCTCCGCAGCGCCGTATCGCCCGTGGCCTCCACCACTGCGGTATGGGAAAGGACAGTGATCTTCGGATGCTCTCTGGCGGCGCGCGACACAGCCTCGGCGCAGGTGAAGTCCTCGCCGCGAATCAGTACGGTGACGTGCTTTGCGTAGCGTGTCAGGAAAACGCTCTCCTCCGCCGCGGCAAAACCGCCGCCTATGACAAAAACCTCCTTGCCGGTAAAAAACTCGCCGTCGCAGGTGGCGCAGTAGGCTATGCCCCGTCCACGGAACTCCGCCTCGCCGGGAAAGCCTATCATACGCGGATGGGCACCCGTGGCCAAAAGCACGCCAAAGCAGCGGTATTCTCCGCGCCCGGTCTTCACGGTCTTGACGTCCCCGTCCAGTTCAAAAGCCGTGACCTCGGCCAGCAGGAACTCTGCACCGAAGCCCTCTGCCTGCTGCCGCATTGTGTCCGTCAATTCTCTGCCGCTGGTTTTTGCTACGCCGGGATAGTTCACAATCTCATTCGTGATAGTGATCTGGCCGCCGAAATGCTCCTTCTCTACCACCAACACGCGATAGCGTGCCCTGGCAAGATAAAGGGCCGCCGTAAGTCCGGCCGGCCCTCCACCTATCACGATTACATCATAGAGCTGTTCCATCTCCATTACAGCATGCCCACAAGGTCAAGGCTGGGCTTGAGGGTCTCGGCTCCGGGCTGCCACTTGGCGGGGCAGACCTGGTCGCCGTGCTCCGCCACAAACTGGCTGGCCTGAAGCCTGCGGAGAAGCTCGTCGGCATTGCGGCCCACGTTTCCTGCGTTGACTTCGTATACTACGATCTTGCCCTCCGGGTTCACAATGAAGCTTCCGCGCTCTGCAAGGCCGTTTTCCTCGATATACACCTCAAAGTCGCGGCTCAGCGCATGTGTGGGGTCGGCCAGCATGGGATAAGTGATCTTGCCGATGCGCTCAGAGTGGTCATGCCACGCCTTATGCACGAAATGTGTGTCGGTGGATACGGAATAAACCTCGCAGCCGGCCGCCTTAAACTCAGCGTATTTGTTCTGCAAATCCTCAAGCTCGGTGGGGCAGACAAAGGTAAAGTCTGCGGGGTAGAAGAAGAACAGGCTCCACTTGCCCAGCACATCCTGCTTGGTCACGGTCCGAAACTCTCCGTTCTGATATGCCTGTGCGGAAAAATCGCTGATTTCTTTGTTAATAAGTGACATGGTTTAATCTCCTTTTCTTTTTATAATTGGTTTGATTGCTGAATCGGGGGGGCGGCGTCATTCCATCGTCATGGAGGGCGCGGTGTAGACCCGTGCCTTCA
>ULOS01021047.1_pt1 | contig 11421 bp, 3 predicted proteins | sample 1952701 | NCBI WGS metagenome assembly ULOS01 (sample SAMEA4835607, study PRJEB28245) | human gut metagenome | biome: gut microbiome; material: fecal sample | place: Denmark | collected 2008 | reverse complement strand
GCAGCTGAACTTACAGATATTGAACAGCCGCAACAGTTCTTTCGACAGTACGTACGGAATCACGGAAGACGCCGAAGGGAATATCCCCGATTTGAAGTCGGGCAAAATGCCGCTGGTTTACACGCTGAACTGGAACGGTAATTTCAATAATGTATTCAAAACCCGTTGGTCGGCTTCCGTCATGAACGAAGCCAAAAGTCATAATATGTACTATTATGCAGTGGGAAACGAGCTGAATCTCGGCAAATGGAACGCGTTCGTCGACTTCATGTATTCAAAGGAAGATATTGACCGGAAAGGCATTATCACGAACATTGTCGGCCGTCCGGGCGGACATAATGCATTCGATGCGGGTTATCTGTCCGTAGTTGCCAAATGTAATTACCGGTTCCTGCCGAAATGGAACGCTTTCGTGAAAGGTATGTATGAAACGGCTTCGGTTACGAAGGCGTCCGAAGGAATAGAGAAGGGGAATTACAGCACTTCATGGGGATACCTTGCCGGTATCGAGTTTTATCCAATGGAAACCAACCTGCATTTCTTCGTCACGTATGTAGGACGGTCCTACGATTTCACTTCCCGCGCCAAGGTGCTGGGACAGGAGAATTACAGTACCAACCGGGTTTCAGTAGGGTTCATCTGGCAAATGCCTGTATTCTAAAAATAGAGCTCTGTTTTAATATTCAAGTAAGAATGCTTTTTCCGCATCTCTACTTGAATATTAAAACAGTAGCTCATATGATCGATTAGTGTATGTGTTAAGTTATTATCCTGATTGATCGAAGGCTTTTCTCTTTTTTATCTACTGCCGGTCACCAAAGTCCGACTTCCATCCCAACCTACGGCCTCAATCCGAGTCGCTCCGGTAGGATAATCCACACGAGTTGTCTTATTAGTAACGTCACCAGTACCGACTATACAAATATCAGTCAGTTCTTTGCCTTTATATGTTTCAAAAGCAACTACATTCTTCCATATAGCATGGTCTACCGTGACATAATCAGTTCCTTTGGTAATCCCGGAATTAAATGTTCCTTCTACGTTACTTTTGCTCTTGAATGCTTCCACGCTGTTGGCCGAGATGTATTGCATACCGCCTGAAGGTAATGGTTTTCCTTCTCCGTAAGCTTTCACTTCATCTACCATTTCCTGCGTTATATTTATGGTAGCAACCGTGTAGTCATCCACCTTCACATTATCAAATACTTTCAGCAGCCCCATACCCTCGAAGAATCCGCAAAGATTCAGTCCCGAAGCGTCAATAGCACGTTTCATGAAATTCACATACCTCCGCCCCGGAGAGTAACTCTTGTCATTATCATGGATAGCCGCCCAATGCACATCAGGCCAAAAATCAGGTTTTATATCCGCTGCCATAAAATACATAGTCATTTGCCATAAAGGGATTAATTTCACAAACGGATCAGATTCCCATACGCCCGGTTTGTCGGTGGAAATAGTTGCCACTTGCATGAAGTACGATTTATGGGCAACCAAAGCTTCGTTCAAGAAAGCATTTATACGCCCGCCCGCCAAAGCCGAACGTGCTCCTGGACGCTTGAAGGATTCATGTTCCAGTCTCAGATAGCCTTCACTCAACGGGTCGTTTCTCATCATATACTGAGCAAATGAACAGTAAAGATTATTGGTCACTTCCGTCCAACCATTGCCTTTCATCTGGGCAACCTGGTTGCCATGCCCAAACTCATGTCCGAAAACCCATACATTATTCTTTCTATAAAAGACCTTCGGAACCAACATCGCATCTTCCGTGTTGGGATAATTGGCACATACTCCGTTCCAATTAGGACTTCCTCCCCAAGAACGGACGCCAAAAAAGCGGTTAGCAGGCACAGCATTGTTTTTCACCAGTCCCATCATCAAATATTCAAAATCCAACATACGGTCGTGCATATCGACTACTGCCTGAATTGCGTTTGGCGCACATTTGGCAAAGGCATTCACCGTATTCTGCAAGTGTACTCTTTGTCCCAGAATATCCATCATCGCATTCGGAATATCCACCGCACTTCTCTTAGCCCTCTCCAATATTTCCGGCCAAGTGGCATCCGTATCACCACGTCTTACATCCCAATAGCCAATCTGTTTACCGAAACAAAAATGAATATCGACATCTGTATCTCCGGCATCATCTCTCGTCCAATATTGAATATAGCCATTACCCGAATTTGCCGGAGTAATCACATTCAAACCTCCCCGCAAGGAGATCACGCTTTTCTTTCCACCTTCCCTATAATCGGCAATAGCAAGACTCAGCGGGGTATTGCTTGCTCCTTTGTACATAACGAAAACCAGCACCGGCTCTCCCTGCGTAAAATAGATTCCCGTCGGATTATCATATATACTTCTTGAGCCTATAGTCAGTTCTTCTGCCACTATTTCAGGACTCTTGCAAGAATGGTAGGTACTAAAACGAAATTTTTTATCGTATTTCCCTTCCAGCAATTCTTTCGCTAATTGATAAATAACGGCGGTCTTGATCTCCTTAAGGCTTTCTGAAGTCACTGTACCCTTTAATTCCGAATAGGTCTCGTCCGTAAAGAACTTTTGCGCTTCCAAAATGTCATTTGTATTATCCGAATACTGATAACACTCGAACTCGGCCAGAGCCACATTGACGTTATCAATTCCAGGCGTCATCCGATCGATACGTACACGCACTTTACTCACTTGAAGGCTATTAACACTAATATCAACAGCCGCTCCCGCCATTTGTGCGGCTACAAAACCGATTTCCTCATTCCAAGTAGTTTCGCCTTCTTTCAAAACCGAAACACCTCCACTGGCAAAAAGAGAATTTTTATCATTGTTCGAACGTTGCATCAAACGAACATAACCTATGTTTTCGGGCTGTTCCAATGTATATTCAATGATAATAGAATGTCCTCTATTGGCTTCCGGCGAACCTAGTGAGGCACTACTATAATTTGTCGAATAGTCTCCATCAATAGTTTTACTGACATCCTGATTGCCGTAAACATTGCCTTCTATAAGTTCCGCGCTTTTTACCTTCAATTTCGTATCACCCATACCTTCAGTGGAGGCTTTCTCCTGAATGATAGTAAAAACTACGGGGTCTTTTAACGCAGTTGAGACAAATTTAATATGCCCCGTGCGATTCTGAAACGTGATGTTCTTATGTACTGTAACCTTAAAAATCTTGTCTGAAAAAGTTCTTGTCACTATCGGTTGTTCTATTATTTCAACCCAGCCTTCCATATCAGCCTCTATCGTAGGTTCATTAGCGACATTAGAAGTTACAGTCAACAAAAATTCTTCACCCTCCTGTGTCACTTTCCTAGGGGTGGACTGATCAAAAAGAATCGCATATTCTGTTCCTAATTGAACAATCTTTATTTTCAAAGGCTGGCAACCCGGTGCCGTTAACCGGTATTCTGTCTCACGTTGCGTGGCTTCCTCATTCTCGGCAACGGAAAAACGAATGATAGCATTTTCTCCATCCGGAATGATTTCGTAATTACACCATTGAACAACTCCTAAAGAAGCAATTTCCCAGTCTCTCCGGTTCGTTATTACTTTCACGTCAAATGCTTCTACGGCATCCGAACCCAAATTGATTGTTTCACCAATCAAGTCTGTTTTTAGAAAGGGATCTATCACCTCTTCATCGTCACTGCAAGCAGTAAAAAGTAATAGGACGCATAGCACTGTCAACATGGTACCAAAGTGTGTCTTCAAGAAATTTACCATAATAAATAATATTAGATTTAACTGATAAAAAATCCGTTGGCCGGAATCCTTTTATACTCAAACCAACCAACGGATAAAGCTATTTTTCAGATATATATCTTATTTAATGGATACTCCGTAAAGTTTAAGTTCAGCCAATCGGAATTGCCACCTTCCACCTGCATCAGTGGTACTCTCACAATTCCAAGTTTGTACTATACGTATAAACTTAACCGGGGTATCACAATGGCAAGCTGATGTTGTGAAAGAAGCTCCCAAGTTAACCGCACCTGCCGCGCTCAAATCAGCCACACTATATGACTTTCGAGCATTAGGAATATCCTCAAATGTACCATCAACAGACCAAAGTACATCAAATCCTCTCAATAAAGAGACTTCATTTTGTAAACACTGTGTCCATGAGATGGCAAAATCTGTAACTCCTTCCGGAAGTTGCAATTGGAGATAAGGATTAGTGCCGCCGGTATTAACAAAGTTCCTATTAGGGAATGGAGTCTGCACATACGTTGCAGGATCTTTATCAAACAAACTCGCAGCAGTTGTATTACCTACAAAATCGGGGAAATTGAAACTCAACATAGAAGCATCCAACCCTTTGTTATTATACTCATATTCTTTACCTGTCACTGTCAGATTAAACTCCCGACTATCAAAATCAAAATTAATTCCTTCTATTTCGGTAATTTTAATAGCCACTCGTCCTCCTACAACCAGATTTGTCAAATCATCACCGCTTCCTGCCGATACCGACACCTTCAATGAAGCTTCTTTTCCCGGCTCAAACGTTACCAGACCGTCATTTTCCAGCGTTACTGAGCTAGAAGACAAGTATCCTTCCTTTCCATCGTTATTCACAACTTCTACCTTAGCCGTGAAATCCCATTGGTTGTCTATCTCTAACCCCATAGGTATAGTGAATAAAACAGGATCCGTACTATTTATAAACCCTTGGACACATTCTTCCTCAGAGACTTTAAATTCCAGCTTCGGAGTGGTAATCACAGGCTTCATGACATAGAGATTATTCATAGAATTTACAGAATCCGTAGCACTAACCAATGAAATGGGCAATACAAAAGTCTTATCAGCATTTTCCGGAAGTTCTACCAAGGCTTGAATTTCACTCGTTTTCATCACCACTTTGGACATTTTATATCTCTCATCGGACTGAAAAATCAACTCGCTGCCATCCATAGAATAGGTATTTGAAGGCAAAATAGTATAATTTTCATTGTATTCCTTTAATGCTTCATCCGACAATACAGTCAATTGAGCCTGAGCCGTTAATGACGGATCACATCCGGTCTTCATGATTGTTATATCAAAAGAAGCATCCTGACCGGTGTTATAAAGAATTTTACTTTCTTCTCCGGTTTGCTTCAAAGACAAGATCTTATGATATTTTTTCGGATATGTATCATCATATTCATCACATGCCGTATAGACAAATGACAATCCGCATAATAATGGTATAAATAAACTTTTCTTCATAAATTTGCTTTTTAAATTCATAATACAATTAGTAACCGTATGCCTGAACCATTTGCGGGTTTTTATACACTTCGGCATTCTGAATAGGAGCCAGATATAAACGGTCGTTCCATCTGAAAGGCTGGTCAATAGTAGTCCTTACATTAAATTTTTCAAACGGTACATCTTTCACCATTGCGTTCAACCCCTCACGTTTAGCACCAAAGTATTTCTGACCTTCCGCCCAACGGCGCACATCATGATAACGATGGCCTTCATTCCAGAACTCAATAAATCGCTCATTATGAATCATTTCAATTAATTTACTCTGTTCCGGTACAGTCGTAGTCGTGGGAACACCGGCACGGTCACGAACCTCCTTCAAGTTGGCTAAAGCATTTGCCAGATTGGCACCACCTACGTTCGCCTGACATTCCGCCAGATTCAGATACAATTCTGCCAAACGTATAAGAGGTATCGGTTTGGTATCTCCAGCCTGGAAAGCTCCACCATCGAATACAAATTGAGCTGTCGGATTTACATATTTCTGGGTCATAAATCCTGTAACATTATAGTTACGCGGACTTCTGGTAAGGTCGTATCCATGTCCTGCAGCAGTCTTCATGTTCAAAACGCATGGCGAACCTGCATCGCCACTGCTGGCCTTCAACAACTTTGAACCGTAATCACCACCATCGAACGCCATCCATGCGTAAAAACGCGGTTCACGGTTCACACAAAGTTTAATAATATCCTCTCTATTGTTTCCTGCTATTCCTGCTTTTTGGAACCATTCTGCTCTTGAAGCAAAATCGCCTGTTGAAGCGGCCTCTTCAGGCAACACACCATCTTCCGTATAGAAATGTTCAATGGTATATAGCGTCGGAGAAATAGCTGAAAATCCCCCTGCCCAAGAAGTCTTATTGCCTGTTTGGAATATATGCGCCGGTATACGTCCCTGTATTCTTGAATTAATATTCTTACCGGTTAGCCCCCAGATTAATTCCTTATTATGCGGATAGCGGGAAGCAACCATATAACGAAGCATCATTACTCTTTCTTTGAACTCTCTGTTCTCCTGGATATTATTATCCTCCTTTCCCGGCACATAAGGTAACCACTTATCATTATTTCCCAGTTCTGTCTGATACAATGTCATATCAGAAGCTTCCGTTCCATAAAGACGGCATCCACCCTCATTAAGCGCAAAATCCAACGCCTTCTGACAGGCCTCCATCGCTCTTTCCCATTTTTTCTCATTATAACTACTGCTTACCAGTTCAATGCCATAATCATCCCGTCCGATAGATTCTTTATATTTAGCATCATCACCTACAAAAAAGTCTTTATCCCCGGGAGTATTCACTTTATTCTTCCATGAAGAAAAAGGGAATTGACCATTCCAAAGAGGAGAAGCAGCATACATCAGTACACGAGCTTTCAAAGCTTTAGCCATCGTAGAAGTAGCACGTCCCCATTCTGTTCCCTCACGGGTCGGCGGCAAATTCTGTGCTGCCAGATCAAGTTGATATGCAATCCAGTTAACACAATAATCATAATGACATCTTCCACCAAACTCGGAAGAGGGAGTACTCTGAGGTACATATTCCGTAATAACAGGTATAGGACCGTATTTTCTCAGTAATGCAAAATGATAATAAGCAATTAAAAAATGAGCTTCGGCCAACCACTGTTCTTTTTCACCCGGTAACCATTCCTGCAATAAGGTTTCACCGGGATTATTTTCGACTTGACGTAAAAAAAGATAGCATTGACCAATATACTTATAATAATTATCCCAAAGTCCATCCGGATTGGCTGCCGAGACTAAATTATATGCATAATCATCCCAAAAAGCTCCACTATCATTCCGCCATTCTATCGGCAGTGCAAACTCATCTGTGGAACCATTAAGAGCACTTGTGTGACCAATAGGAGAATCATCTTCCTGAAGTCCTGCATAACAAGTGAACAGAAATCCTAAAGTACTTCTCCGGGTCTTTGTGGCATCCTGTAGCCCTGCTTGTTCAGGCGGAACTACATCCAGATAATCACAAGAAACTAAATTAAATGAAAGAGCAGTCACAATCAGACCCACTCGAACTATATTTTTCAAAATATTCATATCTTCTATGATTTAGATTATTATTAATTAAGTTGTAAACCTACATTGACCGTACGTTGCAACGGATAGCTATTCCAACTGCTCAATTCCGGATCCCACAAATCAAACGGGCTGAAACGAAGCAGATTCGCACCACTGACATAAATACGCCCATACGGAATTTTATAACCGATTTCCAAATTCTTCAGACGCAGGAAAGAACCATTACGCAACCAATAAGTACTGTTGACCGTATTATTACCTATATCACCGGTCGTCAATCCCAAACGCGGATATTCGGCATTCGGATTCGGATTATCTACCGACCAGTGATTATCTGCAATAAATTTCAACACATTCTTATTCGGTATACGATTCCCTTCAAGGAAGGGGTCCAAACCATTGATCAGAATGGAACGCAATGCAGAACCACTGAAGAAAATGCCAAAGTCGAATTTTTTATAATTAACGGTACCACCGAAACCATATTGCAAACGTGGAACAGAACCGTACTTGGAAATCATACATTGGTCGTCTTCCGTTATTTTTCCATCACCATTCAAATCACGGTATTTGATATCACCGACCTTCGGAGTGCTATTTCCTACCATCTGTTCCGGGCTGTTGTCTATCTCCTCCTGGCTCTGGAACAGTCCTTCCGAAATATATCCGGTCAATCTGGAATATGGTTTTCCTGTTTCCGACTTCCAAATAGTAGGATAATCCGGTTCATCTTTATAAACCAACTTATTTTTATTATATGTCAGGTTAGCCTGAAAACTAGCCCCCAAATCTTTAGAGAAATTCTTATGATAATTAAGGCTGAATTCCACACCCTTATTATCCATTTTACCGACATTTCCCCAAGGTTTTGCTTTACCATAACCCAAAGAATTAGGCCAAGACTGACGTTCCATAAATATATCGTAACGTTTGTCATAGAAATAGTCTATTGTTATATTCCAGTGGTCAAACAAAGTCATATCTACGCCAATATCAAATTTCTTCGCTTTTTCCCACACAGCATCCAGATTTGCATAATAGGCAATCTCCGGACCTCCCAATGTGTGATTCATACTCTCTCCAAATGTCCACTTTATCTGATCCAATTTATTATCCGTCAGCTTATCAATATATAAATAATAGCTTCCGCCCGCTTGTGCCAGATCATCGCTACCTACCAATCCATAAGAGGCTCTCACTTTCAGGTTATTCACCGCATTTTTCAAAGGTTCAAAGAACTTCTCATTACTGATAACCCATCCTAAAGACATTGCCGGGAAGAAACCGAAACGCTTCTTCTTGGCAAGACGTTCCGTACCGTTATAACCGAAGTTGATTTCAGCCAGATAACGTTGTCCGTAATCATATGTGAAACGTCCTGAGACTCCTTGATTACGATTAGGAAGCACATCACTTCTGTATTCCCTTTGCCGGTACATCAACATACCTCCGACATTGTGCAAACCAAATTGACGATTATAACTGATATTTCCCTGAAATTCAAATGTCTGATCCGAACTTCTGGCAATATCCGACTGTGCTATATAGTCTGCACCTTCCTGAATACGTTCCAAGTCATATTCCAACGGACTATCTTCACTGTATCCCACAGCTCTGAAAAGATAAGGAGTAATGGAACGATTGTAGGAACTGCTGGACCAGTTTTTAAAGTTTACCCAGATATTTGCCTTCAATCCTTTTGTTACAAACCCAAAATCCTGCTCCACTTTAATGACTGTATTCAATGTATTCGCATTCTGCTCCTTATAAGAAGTCATCATCTGCGCATAAGGATTAGGATAGAGATAGTCCGAACTCTGATAATCAGATCCATAGCGGATATACGTATCACCCGGTTGCGCAGGATAAGTTGCAGGGAAAGTTACCGGAGTAGTCGTCAGAATCATTTTAAACAAATCAGCACTATTGATATTAGGCCCTTTGTTCTGACGGATCTGAGCATTCATATTCATCCTGATTGTCGTTGTGGGGGTCAACTTATAGGAGATATTATTCTGGAACGTATAATTCATGATATTAATATTATTGTTCCACGAATAAGCTTTCTCCGTATTCAGCAAACCACTATCGTGGCTGACATTCAAGCTCATATAATACTTCACTTTTGTACCTCCTCCCGATACATTGATATTGGCACGCTGCGTCATTGTCATCTTTTTGAAAATGACATCCTGCCAATCCACATTCGGATATACATAAGGATTTACCCCGTCACGGGTCAACTGGATCCGTCTGTCCGAATACAATAATTGATCTTTCGATTTATTCGGATTTCTCGACAGGTCAGCTTCATTGTAAAGTTCCATATATCTGGGACCATCTACAAACTCAGGAAAATCGGACATGATATTGAAAGAGTTCTCCGCACTAACATTAACCTTCGTCTTCATATTGTAATCACCTCCCTTTGTAGAGATTATCATTACACCATTTGCACCGCGTGCACCATAAATTGCAGTTGCAGAAGCATCTTTTAAGATGGAGAAACTCTCGATATTTTCCGCCGGCACATAGTTCAGATCAGATACTGAAATTTCTACATCGTCCAATAATATAAGCGGTGTTGTACGCCCGCCAAAAGTAGAAATACCGCGAATATAAAAATCAGCCCCGGAACCCGGCTCTCCTGTTTTAGTGGTAGCAATCACACCTGCCAGCTTACCGGCAAACGAAGTACTTAATTGTGAAGTCGGCATTCGTAAAATATCTCCTTTCACATTTGTAATAGCCCCTGTCACACTCACTTTCTTTTGTACTCCGGAACCTACAACAACGACCTCGTTCAACGTCTGCTGTTCTCCGGACATCGTGACATTAACCACCCCTAAATCTTCTACCGGAGCTTCACGTTTCTGGTAACCGATGTACGAGAAGACCAGTACGGCTTTGTCTCCGCTCACAGAAATAGAATATCTACCATTCAAATCCGTGATAGTTCCACTTTTCTGACCTTTCACAACAATGTTCACACCTACCAACGGCTCGCCGTCTATGGCGTCTGTAACCACACCTGTGACGACTCTTTTCTCTCCTTTCTGCTGTACACTCTGTTTATTCACTTTCAGTACAACTTCGTCTCCCCGGACTAAATAGTTAACATTACTCCCTTCAAATACAACTGACAATACTTTTTCAATCGTACCTTGGCAGTCAATGTTTTTGCGCTTTACTTCATCCAAATCTGCTGCATCGTAAAAAAACACATAATTACTGTTTTTTTCGATCTGACGGATAGCTTGTACTTCACTAAAATACCCTTTCACCTTTATGACTCCCTGTGCTGCTATTGCAATCAATGGGAAACAAAAGATTCCAAACCAAATGCACATGAGGTACTTCCACCTGCCATGCTGTTGCTTTTCTTCCATACTAAATAATTAAAAGATTAACATTAAAAAATTATACAAACATACTATAGTATACCTTTAACGGAATATGATATATTCTCCATTTTCCTTTCTATATCGCCACCCTGTACTGAAGCACATTTTTTCAATAGCTTCTTCCAATGACTCATTATAACGTAGACGCCCGTTTAACAGATTCTTGGTTGCCTGTCCGTGTTCCAATGATATTTTTACATTATATATTCTTCCTACAATCTCAATCCATGAACTTAAATCAACATTTGTAAATTCATAATTACCATCTTTCCATTTCACTCCTTGCATTTCATCCACTTTCACGCTTGCCTTCTCCGCGTTGAAGGTCAATTCTTGCGAAGGTTTCATCTCAATAGTATGCTCAGTACCTACTATCGTAAAATCGACTTTACCACTAAACAAAGTGACTTTAGAAATATTTGCCTGTTCCTGATTAATTAAAAAAGAAGTACCTTTTACTTCTACAAAAGCCCTATCAATGTATACGATAAAATGTTTGCCATCCTGTTTATAAACATCAAAATGGGAATTTCCTTTCAACCACACTTTTCTATTCTGAACAAAATTCTCCGGATAACGGATAGAACTTCCCGGATGCATCCAAACTCGTGAACTATCAGGCAGCATATATAGACGCCCTTCTTTTGATACAACTTCTACAAAAGCATCTTTCGCCTCATTTACCTTATTTCCGGAGAAATACATCCA
>ULOS01029792.1_pt1 | contig 11588 bp, 8 predicted proteins | sample 1952701 | NCBI WGS metagenome assembly ULOS01 (sample SAMEA4835607, study PRJEB28245) | human gut metagenome | biome: gut microbiome; material: fecal sample | place: Denmark | collected 2008 | reverse complement strand
CCATTGCCAGGAAGAAGCCGATAAAGAACAAAAAGCCGTCAGTCTGTACAACCGCCGAGGTTCCAAAGACAGTCAACTCCGTTAAAAAAAGCTCCCGAAGGAGCCTTTTTTTATTTAATTGTCGGAAACAACCGCGTCAAACAGCTTTTCCCATTTTCCGATAATGACTTCCGGAGCATAAGCTTTCATATCCGCAATCGCGTTCTGCCCCATACGAATGCGCAACTCTTTGTCAGACATCAGCTGTTTCAGTTTTTCAGCAAAATCATCCAAATTCTTTGCCAAAAAACCGTTATGTCCGTCCACAATCACTTCGTTGACAGACAAAGCGTCGGCAAAACCGAGCGTCGGCAGACCGATGGCCATACCGTCGGCAATCGCCAAACTGAATCCCTCGGCGCTGCTCGGAAAAGCGTGAATATCGGCACTGCGGTAGAGTTCATTGACATCCCGGGTATATCCCATAAGAAAGACATTGTTCTCCAAACCGTTGGCTTTTATCAAATCCTGAATTTCCTTGTCATAATCGGGGTATTTCTGCAATCCCCAAATTTCAACCTTCCAATCAGGAAACTCCCGGCCGATTTTGGCAAAAGCTTCCACCAAAAGATGAGGACGCTTAATATGCTTTTCTATTCTGGTAACATAAATAATTTTCTTTTTCTCGTGCGTCAAATCAACCTTTTCTTCATCTTTGAACTGATAAACGGCATTGGCTATCCGAACCACGTTTTTGGGCTCAAAATAAGGATTGATCTTATCCATATATGAATCCATCAACACCTGAAAAGTATGCACTTTCTTGAAACTCTTTTTATAATACCAGCGAATAAACCACGGCTTGCGCAAATACTTGTCTAAAATAATTGGCGGAAAATGATGCACCATCTGAATAATCGGAATATTGTGATTCTGAAATCTGGTTACGTTAAACAAATCTACCGGAAAATAACAGACAATTACATCCGGACGTTCTTTTTCAATCAGTTTTTTGAACCGAAAACAGCGCGGAAACAGTTTCCCTCTTATTTTCCGATATATGTTTTTTACCCAAGACGTCGTCTTGGCGTTAAGATTAACCAGCTTAATATGATCATTCAGCTTATTGCCCTCGGCCAAAACGCCAAGCTTGCCGTAAGTATCGCAGGCAATGACCACGTCATGACCTCTCTCGGCCAGCAAATTGGCATAAAAAACCAGCCAGTTTGTGTTTAATACGTTCCTGTCCCGAACCAGTAATATCTTCACTGTATAGCTCCCGTATAAGGTTTAAATTTCAACAATACAGGTATCTTAAATGAAATTCATTAATATGCAAGCGCATAAATTTTTCCTTGTTTATTCCAATAAACCTCCACCTGCCCAATAGGTATGTCAACCGTTCCGAACCGTGTTCTCCCTGCCCCGAAATAAGCAAGCCTGATACATAGAGCGAAACCCAAACTTTTTATGCCAACCATAAAAAAGCTCTGCAATGCAGAGCTTTTCACATCCGAAGCAAAACTAACGACGACGTTTGACAATACCGCGGTTCCGGTGGGGAGGCAATGCCTCCTCTTCTTCAAAAACCAGCATCTCGGTTGTTTCTTCCGGCGGTAACGGTCTGTTCCTCTCGGCTTCTTCTTCAAGTCCGCATTCCTTGAGAAGCCAATTGCATTTCCAGTTGACTTTTCCCTTAAACAACAGGGCAAATGTACAAAACGACAATAAAGCCATTATGTAAAACATTGCGGCATATATCTGTTCGGCCAGCGTCAGTGCCATACTGTTGATTGAAGCGCCGATAACCAGCGTCATCACCGTGATAATCAATAAAATAACTTTCATAACCTCTCTCCTTTGTAAATATCTCCCTTCTTAAATATTCACAAATCAGAGGTAATCAAGCGGAGAAAACTCTCTAAAATTATTTCTTGGTTAATTTCAATTTCTCACCCCAATACGCATCATAACTTTGAGGTTCAAAAAAATCACAGCCATTTCCTGGTGTTAAAGTAATCTCACCATAATAAAGTTTTCCATCTACATCATAAAAATCGGCTCGAACAAAATCAAAATTTTTTGCAATTTCAGCACCTATTTTCACCATCAAATCAAAAGTTTGAGGTTTCACAATATCATTACCTTTCCCATGAACACCCCAAGTAAAAGGCATTGGGTTCCAATTTTGATCATAAATATTCCTGATATTCTCACCTTCACGGTCTATGGAGCAATAAACAAAGCCAAGTTCTCCATTAAAAAAAGCTAATTTATAATCATTTGGTATTTTACCTTCTTTTGTCACCAGCAGTTTTTCAATTATAATCCAAGGCTCAATATTTTTATACTGAGGTTCCATCCCTATATAGTAATAGTTTGAATTCAGCCATCTCATACATTTTTTCTGAAGAGCATCATAGTCAACATCTTCCTTATTCCGTATAATCTCATACCAGCCGCTGCCATGATTAGCTTTAACAATACAAGGCTCATTCGGAATATTATCAGGACTTATATCCCGCCAATTTTGTGTTTTAAACAATAAAGGAATCAAATGTTCTCCACCAAAATTCTTTTCAAAAAATTCCCTCACAGCCAACTTATCTGAGCAAATTCCCCAAAAATCAGAATTTTGACAATTAAGTTTTAACCACTGGATTTTTTCATTAAAGGTTTGAGGATTATCTAAATCCGGGTATTGTCCAAAAAACTTTTTATAATGCTCTCTAATTAAAAATTCCTGCCCAAACCTTTGTTCCGGTACAATATATTTCTTATAAAAATTTCGTTTATACAAACTTTCATGACGATTAATAAAGTCACTTTTGATTTTTTTTACAATTTTCTTTAAAGACATGCCATTTCCTCCAAATTATATTTTTTTGCCCATTTGCTACCATCCTTGTGACAAACAACCACCCCTTTGTCACACCACTTCAACATAGGCAAATCAGATAAACTATCACTAAACCCCACAATATTAGAAAACTTATTCTTATCAAAATACTGATCTAACAAAATAACTTTGTTTTTATTCATACAGTCTAAACCATTTAATTTTCCCTCGCACACACCGTTTTTAAACGAAATTTTACTGCTTATGCACCCATCAAGATTATATTCCCGAACAAAATAGTGTAAATACACATCATATCCGCCGCTCAGAAGATAAATCTTATAACCTTGAGCCTTCAATTGCCGCATCTTGTCAACCACTGCCGGAATTAATGCCGGTTTTATTTTCGTCCGATAAAAACTCGATGCATAATAATCAACTTCGGATTGAGGTATCCCTTTCAAAAGCCACAAATACAACATCTTATTTAAAGGTTTTCCTGTCTTTCTTTCCAAAAACTGCAAAATTCCGCTCTTCATTAAAAGTTGACGTACAAAATTTTTAAATACAATTGAAGAACTACAGTGATTTCTTCTTAAAAATTTAACAAAAGCATTTGCAGTCTGAAAATTAACGAGTGTACCACAAAAATCAAACAGAGCCAATTTGCTTTGCTCTTTTTCGCCTTCAATACCAATAGAAGAAAAAAAATCACAAATAGCATTTAATACACGCTGCATCTGCTTTTGATTGCCTATCGTAATCCTCACGCTGCTGCCTAAAATTGGACTTTGTGTTAACTTTCGAACATAAATATCTTGTTGAAGCAGATACTCAAATAACTGATTTTTTAATTCTACTGTTGCACATTTTAGAACAACAAAGTTAGCAAAGCTATTATACACCTTACACTCTGCCGCAAACCTTTTCATTTTTGTATAAAACCATTCTCTCGCTTTGCAAACTTCTTTGACATAATTTTCCATATAAGGAATATCCGACAATGCGCCAATTACCGCCTCTTGTGCAAAAGTGGTAATATTTTTGGGATTACGTATTTTAGAAATTAGTTCTATATTATCAACACAAGAAAGCAGATACCCAAAACGAAAATTAGCAAGACCAAAAGCTTTCGACATAGTACGAGAAACTAGAATATTTTTATATTTTAAAACTAAATCCTTTACTGTCATTCCTGAAAACTCACAATAAGCCTCATCAAGCAAAAACATAGTATCAGAAAATCGTTTCAATAAACTTTCAATATATTCGCGGGACTGATAATATCCTAAGGGATTATTGGGATTAACAATATAAACCAAAGACGGCCGTATTTTTTTCAAATCCCTAAGAAAGTTTCGCTCATTAAAAGTAAAATCCTCATCCACCTCAGAAAAATAAACTTTTGCTCCACATGCCTCCGCTGTTAATCTAAAATTATCATATGATGGAGATTGAATAACTACTTTTGTTCCTCTTCCTATAAAAATTTTAGCTATATACTCGTGCAAAGAATCAGAACTCGCAAAATATTGAATATTTTCACAAGGAAGCTTAACATACTTGGATAAGAGAGAAAGTAATTCACGATTTTCCGTAGATGGATATAAATTATAAAAATTTCCCTTTGTCACAAGTTTTCTTATCTGTTCATCAACTTTTGGTGATGGCAAAACAGTCGCTTCGTTCCAATCTAATTTCAATATTTTTTCTCTATCCTCCGCTGCAACACTCCATATCTTATGTGATGCTGTTTTATACGGTAGTATATTTTTTAGATATTCATTTACATATAACATATCCTTTGACACCCCTAAAAAATTTGTCAAATTTTCTCCGCTAACCTTTTTTACAATCAACTAAGCATCTATATTCCAACTGCTTAGAATCTTGTTTTGTATACAAAAATTTCTGCGCCAAACAATCCGTTGTTTTAATAAAACGAGCAGGATTTCCAGCCCAAACTTCTCCTGAAGGAACATCTTTTGTAACAACGCTGCCTGCTCCGATAATTGAGTTATCACCAATTTCAATTAAATACGGCTCTGATCCAAAATCAGGAAAAGAAAAAGGATATGGATGAATAACAAATTGAACATTTTTTCCAACAGTTACCCCCAGAGATCTTGCATATTCAGAAGAATCACAAACACGACTTAATTTAGATAAATAAGATAAACACTTAGAATTAGATTTCTTATATGAGAAAACAGGAATCCCAAACAAACAAATAGATCTTGTTCCGTCGAACTTTTTTATTTTTTTCAAAAACATATCACTTATTCCGATAATCCGCTAATGTCCAACCTTAATTTTTATCCTCAATCCTAAAAAATGAACAGTTTTATGGGATTTTTTTGCTTGAGATTTGTGAGTTTCAAATAAAAAGTTTCCTTTATTAAAACGTGCATTAGGAATACTAATATCTTTAACCGGTATTCCGTTTTTCCATAAAACATAAGAAAAAGACAATTGATCCCTCTTAGATATATCCCGAATACAATTCCACCAACTTTCCATCAAATTAATAATGGAACTTTCAGTATGTTTCCGATAAATTACATTAGTTTCATTTAAACCATAGTGCCTGGGCATTCCCTCTTTTTTCAAAAATGACAATACGCTATTGCAATTTTTCAAAGTATCTTTTTTACACTTTAAAACTTCTTCACACTCATCGTAAATATCATCACGACTAAAATGATATGGTACAAGCAATGAACTATTTTTCTCTTTAATAATATCAAACAAATATGAACTTAAAATATCTCCGTTAGCATCAATCCAAATACTTTCTGACACCTTCGGAAACAAGACATGCGGGTGCGTTTTATGCCATCTGGCATTTTTAGTTCTATCCAATTCATCAAAGTACAAAGGGTATATTTTCCATAAACCCACAACCTCGCGCCGCAATAAATTTTTATTATCCGTAAAACAGACATATTTAAATTCAGAATCAGTATACGTATGCTCAATTAACCGATCATAATCTCCGCTAATACAAGTATAAATAACGCCCCTGCACTCGCCAAGATCAGGAATTTTACGAATAAGTATTTTTTTAGACACAACAGGGATTTTACAAATTTTAATCAACAATTTTCCTGAATTAGTTATTTTTTTCTGAAACAAGAATGTCCGCCAATCAAAATGTCTGGCTGTTTTTATCTTTTTAGTACTCTTGTCTCTTCCTATAACCGTATGTGCAACTGTGGAGGCATAGCATTTGGAAATCGTTTTGTACTTTTCTCGAACATACTTCACTGAATTATAAAATCTTTCTGTAATATTTCCTCCCGAATAATGAACGCATTTAAGAGGAATAACCTTCAATTTCACATCATGTTTTTCATTAGCATTAATGCAAAATTCCTCTACATAAAAATCAAAAGTCAAATTCTCGTCAAAACGAAGTTTATGCCTTTGAATCAAAGAAGAATGAACGATTAAACACTGGCAATCAACGGTATCGGCAAACTCACCCCCGACACACGCCTGACGCCCGACTACAATTCTATTCTTTCCTGTTTTGTCACATTGAACAATACGACCAACGGGATGTATCAAATCATTTGGGGTACTTTCCTCATATCTCACTCCGATGCAACCGTACAAACAATTTTTATCTAAACCCTGCAACTTTTTTTCGGGTTCTTCCAGAATTTGCCAATCTTCATGACAAAAAACAAACCATGCTTCCCTTGAATATTCATAATTACCCAAAAATTCGTTATATCTCTGCGATATACCTTTATTTTCAATTCTGTTATCAATTGGATTTAACTGAACATTACAACAGAATTTATTTTGTCCGACACATTTATCATACATATCATAATCGCGAACAACACTGACAAATATCACTGATATATCTGAAGGATAGGATTTCGCCTTAAAAAATTGTTTTAATTTTTTCCGCCAGGGAATAAAAGAAGCGGCAATCTTTAGTAGTCTTTCTGCCAGCAACGGCGCCGTTTTCGCCAATCTTCTGTTATAGCTCTCCTGCGTATAAAGCTTCAAATATTCTTTAACAAACGTTTTGCCGTCAGATTTTCTCACATACCCGATTTTGCTATCGTCAATCTGCAAACCTTGCGAACGGCCGAATTGCGCAAGATTATCCGTAACACCCAGCAACGCCGGACCCGCAGAATGCTCTATCGGAAACGGATTCATATTCGTTCCGATACAGTACCACTCTGCTTCTATCGCCTGATGTATCAATGCTTGTTCCTCTATCGGCGTGTCGCTCCGCTCCAAAATAATCGACTTGACACCTTGCCGCGCAAAAACCTCCATATGCGTCGCCGTGCCGATAACCCCGGCAACCGTTTTCGCCCCCTTCAGATAAGCTATCTGCTCCCTCAAACTCATACTTTCAGGATGCAAAATCTTAAAGCCGTTCTTACGAAACACATCTTCGACATAAGCCTCTCCCAAACAAAGCGTCCCTCCCCGAAACTTTGTGCGCGAAAGATATATCTTTTCTGATGGCTGCGCCGTTACCTGGTCCGCCGCATACCGAAAAGGAGATAAAAACTTTTTGTTAAAAGAATGATTGATTATATGACTTTCGCCGGGAACATAAACTTTGCTAAACTTTGTCGGTCGGCAGATAAAATGAATCTTTTCCCTGGAAATCCCCAACAAATCCATAAATTCCCAAAACTGGGGAATAACCTTCTGCCTCTTGGCGTTCAAAAAGACAATATCCAGATTTTTTTCTTTATTTTCAATCAAATACCAGAGTCTATTCGTACTTTCCATCAAAAAATGACCAAAATGGTTGACGAATACCCCGCCATACAATACTTCCCTAGGAACAATCTCGGCATCTTTTAGGGAAAAATCATACCCCTCTGTTAATGAACCGCCTTTGCTTCCGCGCCAATGCCTCGACATTTCGACAAAACCCCCGCGGCTGTCCGTTACCCCGCCTCTGAAATAGGATGTCCCGGAATCGTCAATACTCTTCTTCAGCGGTAATACAAAACCCTCCTCCACTTCTTCGCATTCTACAGAACAAACATCATAGTAATTCCGGCTCGTCACTCCTTCATAAACCGACTTTACCTCTTCTGCAATATATAAACGCTTACTGTATTCCTGACTTTGAATAGACACCAGCCCGACACCTTTACTAATAAAACTTTATGGAAATAAAGCTATCACAGCGCAAAGATATGAGTCAAACTATTTTTGGTTTTTAATAACGGATAAATAAAACCAACTATTCACGATACAGACTTAAATTTATTTAACTGACTTTGTCATGGGATACGCTTCCGGACGCTTAGCTTCACCCAAAAATTCCAAATAACAATTTGGCTGAAAAAATGAAATTGAAAATACGGATACAAAAAAACCACCTAATTAAGGTGGTTTCAAATTGGTGGGCGCTGAGAGGTTCGAACTCCCGACCCTCTCGGTGTAAACGAGATGCTCTTCCAGCTGAGCTAAGCGCCCATCTTGTTTACGAAAGAGTTTATACACTTATAAAAATAATTAATCAAGCAAAAAAATAAAAAAATTTGATATTTTTTTAGAAAATGCCTTTTATCAAAAGGCTAGACAATTTCTTTTGCAAACAGAGCCGCGGGCTTTGCCAATGCGCCAATAAAAACGGGCTTCCGCAATGGGAAACCCGTTTTAAAGTGCTCTATAAACTTAAGGACTGGCGCAGCCAGTCCTTGCTTATATTAGTTTACAGAATCTTGCAAAGCTTTACCGGCTTTGAATTTAGCCTGTTTGCGAGCCGGGATTTTGATAGCTGCGCCGGTGCGCGGATTGCGGCCGGTAGTAGCTGCACGTTTAGAAACGGCAAAAGTACCAAAACCAACCAAACGAACTTCATCACCTTTCTTCAAAGCGTTGGTGATGGAAGCAACAAATGCATCAAGAGCCTTAGCAGAATCAGTTTTGGTAAGGCCTGTTTCGCTAGCGATGCTAGCAATCAATTCGTTTTTATTCACGGTGAGGACTCCCTCTAATATAAGTTATAAACCAATTGTGGAGAATAAATCTCTAACCACAAGAAAATTTAACCGCCAAAAAAATGATTAGTCAAACAAAATCAACGCTTGCAAACAAAAAAAATGCATTTTCTGTTAGCAAAAAGCCTTTTTTCCCAGTTATTCACAGCTATGGTTAGAAAATTCCCGCTTTTAGAAGATTCGAAAACCGAATTTTAACGTCCGTTTGCGATTCTTGTTGTATTTAATAGACACCCCAGTCAAATGATGCTATACTTTTATTTACATAAGGTTTGGGAGAACAAAATGGATGTGCAAAGCAAACTGCAAAAACTGAAAAAGAGGCTGGGACTGACTGCTGCGCTGTCTATTGCCGCCATGAGCGCTTCCTCCGCAGAACAGCAGGATTCCATACAAAACACTGCTTTCCCCGCAGCCAAAGAAACAAAAGTCAATACCTTTGCCGAAAATGACTCATCCCGACAAAATCAGGTAAAACAATATTGCAACTTTATAGAAATAGGGTCTTTGGAGGAACTGAACAGCCTTAACCGGCAAGCCGCCTGCTACAACCAGTACGCCGACGCCATCATCTACAACCAATATAAAATGTCTGACGCAGGCAAGTCCGAACGCAGTCTGATTGAAGCTGTCAACAACCAGAATTACTCAGTCAGCACTGAAGCTCACGAAAAGCTGCATCGCCTTTTGTCACCCATCAGTCAAAAGCTCCACGACGGTACCTGCATATTAAAAGTATCAGATCGTATCCGTGTTAAAATTATGGAAGAAATCTGCTGCCTTAAATCAGAAAAAAGACTTACTTCCATTACGGATGCCATTCAAAAATTTAAGGACCTCGGCAGAATCACCTATTATTCCAACCATTACGGAGAAATCGCCGGAGAGCGCATCGGATCTGTTCTGATTGCCAAAACAGCGGAAGAAAAAACACCGGAAAAAATCGACCTGGGATTTGAACGCTCTTCTCATTACAAACCGCTGCAAATCAACGGGCAGGAATATATCGGCAGCCTTTATGTTTCCCGCGATAAGAAATATAAAACCTGGGCTCTGCACGACCTAAACGACCAAGTTGTTACATCAGCGGAGATTCTCTCCCAAAGTCCACTCACCATCGGCGTTATGACCACGGCTGAAGGCAAGGATATCAAAATGCAGGATGGAAAAACGGTTCGCGCGGACTATCGGTGTGAAGCGAAAAACAACCATGGAGGCTGGGCCGGATACGCTGTTTTCAAAGTTGACAATTTCGAAAACCGTAAACAAGGATACGATTTTCACACAGCACAACAGAATTTTGACAACATCTGCGGAGAATATGCTAACGCAACCGGCTTAACGGCACTTGAAGCCCAAACGCTCAAAGAATACGTTTCCTCAATGGATTGGCTTAACGCCTATGATTTGCAAGACAGCGAAATCAGAGACATTCGCGACAATTACAAAGACGTGCCTCTGCAAACGCTCGTAAATAAGCAGAAAAGCAATTATGAACAGCTGGCCGACGCTGCCCGGACGCGGTTTGAAAAAGAAACGCTGCCCCATCTGGTCGAAGTCCAGTCGCCATCGTCCCTCATCTCCGGTGCTGAGAAAAGCATAAAAACTGACGCTTTTAAAATCAAAGCAAACGGCAAAGAAAAAGGCTGCCGATAACAGCCTGTGCATCCTTTGCCGACACAAAAAAATACCGCCGACCAAATGTCGACGGTATTTTTTTATCAGTTGACCGAAGCCTGCTCCGCTTTAAGCGGCTCGCAACGGCACAATTGTGTCAGCGGCTTCACTTCTCCGTTAAGCGCTATCTTCAAAACCTCTCCGACCTCTGAAACCGGAATGATTTTCAGGCCTTTTCTCACATTTTCCGGAATTTCCTTCAAATCCTTTTCATTATCTTTAGGGATAATAACGGTTTTAATTCCGCCGCGCAAAGCCGAAAGCAGTTTTTCTTTCAGTCCGCCGATGGGCAGCACCCTGCCCTGCAACGTAATCTCCCCTGTCATCGCAACATCTTTGCGAACCGGAATCTTCGTCAGCACCGAAACGAGAGTCGTATACATCGCTATGCCGGCGGAAGGTCCGTCTTTGGGCGTAGCCCCCTCTGGAACATGAACGTGAATGTCCGTTTTGCCGAAAACATCAGGATCAATCCCCAATTCCATAGAATGGGAACGAACCACGGAATACGCCGTCTCAATGGATTCTTTCATAACATCTCCCAGCTTTCCCGTTTGTTTGATGTTTCCCTTGCCCGGCATATCAACGGCTTCGATAAACAAAATGTCTCCGCCGACTTCCGTCCACGCCAGTCCGGTAGTAACGCCGACATGGTCTTCTTCTTCGGCTTCGCCATAACGGAATTTCTTAACTCCCAGATATTTGTCAAGATTAGCCGCTGCAACCGTAACCTTCTTTTCTTTGGAAAGCAGAATCTCCTTAACCGCCTTGCGGGCTATTTTTGCCAATTCGCGTTCCAAGTTACGAACTCCGGCCTCACGGGTATAATAACGGATGATGTCTCTGATAGCGTCTTCTTCTATCTTAAGCTCGTTTTCCTTGATGGCCATTTCCTTAAAGGTTTTGGGAATCAGATGACGTTCGGCAATCTGTATTTTTTCATCTTCGGTATAGCCTGACAATCGTATAATTTCCATACGGTCAAGCAGTGGACGCGGCATATCGAGAGAGTTGGCCGTCGTCACAAACATAACGTCAGACAAATCATAATCAACTTCCAGATAGTGGTCGTTAAAGCTTGAATTCTGCTCCGGATC